>Ga0310695_10001732_pt1 | contig 49570 bp, 37 predicted proteins | sample RumenRJG_04DNA_FD_203882 | JGI IMG/M metagenome (GOLD analysis project Ga0310695, IMG submission 203882) | Bovine rumen microbial communities from Lethbridge, Alberta, Canada - RJG_04 (v2) (version 2) | ecosystem: Host-associated > Mammals > Digestive system > Stomach > Rumen | place: Canada... | reverse complement strand
AGCACCGAGAAGTCGCTCATAGCCGACCGCCATTTCTGCGCCACAGTATCAGCCTCGGGTGTAAAAGAAAATGCATGTTTCCCTTCTACATTAGCCAAGCGCTCGGCCAGATTGGCCACCGTGTTGTTCAGCGCTATGTAGCGCACGGGCAGTTTAGGCTCTTCGGGCTGGTCCTTCTTGTTTTTAGCGGCGCGTTTCTTGCGGCGGAACTCGGCCTCCTGCGCCTGATACATCTCGTCCATGGCCGAAACCTCGCTCATCCAGGCATCCACCACAGGGTCGATGTCGCCTTTGCGGCTGGCAAATTCTCCTACGATATACGATATCAGATTGAGTCCGCGCACGCGGCCGTGAACATCTAGTCGCACGCCAGTAGCCAGCGCACCTATGCAGGGGCAAACCGCTGTGATAATCGGCATAGCCAGATCGGGACCTACGGCATCGATAGAGTCGCGAATGCCTTGTGGCATCTTACGAGTAGGAAGTTGAGAATTGAGAGTTGAAAGTTGCTCATCCTCAGCGTTTTCCACATCTTCCATCCGGCCTCTTCCATCTGAAATCTGAAGCGCATTCAGTACATTTCTCAACCTCGTAGGGAATCCGTTATACTCCGAACTCAGCGCACTCTTAATCTTCGCACGTTTCTCTTCTACTGGGAATCCGTTGTAGCAAGGTATCACCTGATCCAGCCATTCGGCATTCTTGGCGCAGATGTGGCGCAGGTCGCAAGCCAACTGATAAGTCAGCGTATCGCGGTCGCCAATAGTAGGTTCAAACCCGTGATTGTTCAGCTCCCAGTACTTTGCGATGATGTCAGTAAACGGAATACCGTGATAGTGCGTAGGGAACGACGTAGGCATGGCGGACTCAGGGGTTTCCGGTTCTTCGGGATTCTTAGTTACTTCTAGCAACTCATCCTTCACACTCGCGCTCACACCCTCCTCAAACAGACGCTTGTCGGGACCATAGAGCACGTAACTTCTCGGCACAGCAAACGACCCGCGAGCCAGGTCTTTTGTCTTAGAATCATCGGTTACCCCCAACTTAGCCGCCAGCCATTGTTTCGACTGGTCTATGCGCTCCGTTGGCGACAGATGATCGAACTGGCTCGGAATAATATACACTATGCGCAGGCCCTTACCCGAACAGCTTACGTGTACCAATACTATCAGATGTTCCAACTCCAGCATGATGAGCATCTGCACCAGTCGCTTCCATACTTCGCGCGGGTCTTCGCCGTTCAGCTCGTCCAGATCCAAATATGCCATCCCAGTGGGCACAGCACTCTTGGCGTGTCGGTGCCCGTCGGTATAATTAGCCATAAACATCAGCAGAGGCAGTGTCTGTTTCAACGTCTTCGCCTCGTCGCTATCGTGGTCGACGGTAGTCAATTTCCGGCATACCTCAGCCACTTCTGGCGAGTCGAAAATCCCGTTCAGCGTATCCTGAGGACAAGCCAGCACTTGTGCCGACTTGCCATTCCTGCAGTACGATATCATAATCTGTACCCCCTTCCTTTTATCAGTTCGCGAATCACCTTCTGCGCTATCGCACTCGCCTGATGCACCAGTTTCTCGGGCAACTGCTCCAGCTGATCATCGTCGAGCGAGAACACAAAATAGTAGCGGCTGTTGCGTCCGTGCGACAGCGAGCAGTTATCCTCTCGAAAAATAGGCTTATTCCTTGGGTGCTTGGGTATCTCGCTGATATACACATTGCCATCGCGCATCAGCTCTACTTTACACTTGCCTGTAAAGGCTTCCATCTTTACATCTTCACAGCACATAAAGTCTAGTATGTGAAGGTTATCCTCTTGGCCCACGGCCATATAGCCGTCGAGCATTACTGGTTTATTAATTACTCTTTTACTCATATTTTCTAAGTTTTTAGCGAGAAGAAGTGTTCGGATTCTTTGGCCATTTACTCGAGAATATCCTCCTCGGCTTCAACTCAGAAATTATTGTTGGTGTCTACCTTATTAATGGAAAAGTGATTTAATGAATTCCTTACCCTGTGGTGTCCAAACCATGTATGGGCGCTGCTTCTTGTCACCATTCAGAGCGTAGTAGTGAAACATGCGTTCCTCGGTATATCCGCATTCGGCATATTGAGCCTTAAGTTTGTAACGAGAACCGTTCCAGAACTGTATACCCTTGTCGACCAAGAAGTGGTTCAGCATGTTTGCTGTAATATCCAGACTCTCGGCCACCTGCGATGCGGTGAAGCAATCGTCGGCAGGCAGATTAGCACGCGATATCGTGCGTGCCACAATCTTGTTGGCAGCCTCAACCATCTCACTATCGGTAAGCGCCACGCCTGTATGTGGGTTTCTGGTTGGGATATACCCGCCCGTCTGTCGAATCTGAGGCAGCACCTCGGATGTTACCCAACGCTTGAATTCCTTGGCTTGTGGCAGCTTAGAGCTGAGCGCTAGCGAATATAGCCCCGACTCATTGATAAAGGTTGCTTTCTGCTCTCGACCGATGGCGTCACGAATCGTTACCCCATCCTCGCGATCCTCTTTATCTACGTGGTCAAGCAAAGCCTTGCGGGTATTGCTATAACCCAGCGCCTGTGCCACATCCTTACCTACAAAGAAAGTCTCACCCTTCTCATTTGTCATTGTTCGAACCTCGCCGAACATCTCGTTCTTGAAGATTTTGATTTCTGTATTCATACCTTATTATTATTAAGTTTAACAATATCTGTTACTAGAATCTCTTGGAACGTCTGTCCCTGATACTCATGTGTAGAGAAACGAAGTGTGGCTGCCACCACATCACCTTCGTAGAACCTGCACGCCGCCAGATTGCCCAGCATGGCGCACACATACTCATTTTCAAACTTACCGCCACCCATCTCGCGCAACACGATGTTGCACTTCTGGATGGAACCATTGTCACTCTTAGATGACTGTACGCTGAAGGCCTCGCCCTGGCGTACTACTTTTAAAATTTTTGTTTCCATTTACCTTATATTTATTTATCGTCGCACCCTTTAATGCGACTTTTTAAGATAGACATTTAGAATCAATATCGTATGTAAACATGTCAAAGACCGTCGTAGTAAAACTACCTTTGCTACTCGATGTTATCATCTTTCGACGGTGCAAAGGAAACGATTCTTTGAAACTGTCATCATTTTAATCAATAATTCTCAGAATTAATTTCAGAATTATTGTAACGCGCTGATTATAAGCAAAATAAAAAATCGCCAAACAGATGCACAAACCTGCTTGGCGATTCAGAATTGTCTCAGAATTCCGTTCAGAATTATACTTGACGTACAATCTTATCGATGTATTTCTTCAGAAATGGTATGACGCCCTTAAACGTTTCGCTGCAACGATTTGAGTTGCCTTTATTGATGTTGTTAACTTGACTACCATTTCTAAAAAGGGTTGTGCTGATTTCTTTAGGAGAACCAGTAATTAGGTTTTCTTCCGAAAAGAATCCTGCAAGGTTTGCTGGAACAATCACCATTCTATCCCCGCCTCCACCTTCAACTAAGGCCCACATCTTCTCACATTTGTCAATATCCTCCTCGTTAAGCATTGACATATCCTTACCAAAAACGGCGTTCAGCAGAAGTTCAATATTATCAGCTGTTGCTGGTTGCTTCCAATTTCCCTTCTTTAATATACCAACAATCTCATCCAACCTTGACTGCCGAACGTCACTTAAACCAGCATTTTCACTCTCTTCTTGGCTCTGTTCTTCTCTTGGGTTTGCCCATTCTGCATACTTAGCCCCCAACTCGTCTGGGAACATTTCACGCTGTATGATGTTTCGTCTGAGTACCAGTTCATAGAACAGATCAAGATTATCAGCATTGAGTGAGGATAGTAATTGATGAGTATCAACTGCTAGCCTTATATCAAAGAGTTCTCCATCTAGACAAGTGGTTTTGATTTTCTGTAATAAAGGATAATTCTCCGTCCACTGTTTTCTTTGCGTCTCAAAAATATATTCAAAACGCTTTTCTGTGTTTTCTTCTAATTTACCATTTATTGCCAAATCGAAGAGGTCATCTTCCTCCTGCATCACAAGTCCCCACACATCAGGAGTCAAAGGAGCATTTCTGGACGTTTTTAGGCTTTGGGCCGTTTTTCTTAATTCGCGTTCAACCCTTCTTCCTATCTCCTTCGCATATTGACGCAATCCCTTATCAATTGCATTAACCACGTCTTTCTGGTTTGGGGAGTTATCGGATAGGAGTTGGTCGGGGTATGAGCTTAATACACACATCAAGTCGTATATACCTTTCAAACAACTATGCAAACCGTAAAGACTTTTGTAGCAGCCATCATTCAATTTATCGTTTCTAAACATATAAAGGTCTACGGGGACACTCTTACCATTAATAATCTCTGATGCAGTCTCTTTATCTAAGTCTATACAATAAAGAGGTTTACCATCCTCGTCCTTTTCGTCTTTGAAACAATCCTTGTAATATCCAATGACATCAGTAGTATTGTCCTCAGAAAATATGACAGGAGGCAAATATTCAAAACATTTATTTTCAATGTCTACCACACTTTCCAAATAGTCTATTTGTTCTTTTAACAATGATACATACCTATTGCTTAAATCCGAATACGTTTTTACGATTTTCTGGTAGGACAAAAGCTGACCGGCTGAATGTCGATCAAATTCATCCCAAAATTGTTTGAAACACAAGTTAAACCAATGGAATAATGAAAGGGTGTCGTATTCTATTAATTCGAAAGCGCGATTAGGGCTACTCTCAAGCTGTTTTATTTTGGCTTCGATTTCGCCCAACTCTCGGTTTATTTCTTCTGTTGCGTTAATATTCACTTTATCTATCCTCGTTTACAAAATACAACTCTTCATAAATATCACGTGGCAATGTGCTATCCCAACCACCTACACGCTTGTTATCCTTCATTGAGTTATCGAATCCGATATACTCCAACGAGCTATCTTCGTAGCGCTTAAACTTATACACGGCATCGTTCATGATTGCGGAATTAAACACATTGAGGCTCACCAGCAACTCAAAGTCCTTCACTGTCAGACCTGTCACCTTATGGAATAGTCCAGGTTCCAGCTGAGTAATGACATCCTTCAAGCACTGTTCGCGGAAATCTGTCAGATACATAAATACAGGTATGCGTGTAGCAAACTTGATGAGTTTTTCTTGTATCTGCTTTCGCAACGACTTCATCTCCTTTTCATCCTCAGACAGCTGACGTTTCTCTTTGTTGGTAAGCTCTTCGTCGTTAGCTTTTGACTTCGCTTTCTTCACAGCATCACTCCTATTAATGATGGTCTCAATATCCTTGTTCAGCGAACGGAAGCCTTCAATATTCATCAGGGCTGCCATTGCCTCAGGATTATTAAGTAGACGCTGCAGGGTGATATTATCTACATTCACCAATAAAGCACTCTCCCAGCGACGTGCTAACAGCGTAGCCGATGTACCACTCAAAGCGATATCAAGTATGCCTGCTGCATCTATCTGCTTCATGTGCATACCATCATAGGCCAGCACAGGTAGGAATTTTATAAATTCGGCAACCTTCTTTTCGGGCTGGGTCTCATCCACATTCAGACGGCAGGAATAATCTGCTATCTGACGCAGAGCACGATTGGGTGCAAAGTCAAAAACATAGCACTCACGTTTCATTATTTCCTTTCTATTTGGATCGTCGTCGGTAGGATTACTAATCACCCACGGGCTCTGCACACGGAATGCAGCCTGGAAATAAGTCTCAGGCGACGAACTGTTTCTTAGCATAAAGATACCAGCCCAAGGCTTTACGGTAACACCAGTAGTCAGTTTTCCGCACGAAAGCGTTATTGTACGACTCTCCAAGGGATTATCCATCGCTTTGCGCACAGGAGGCAATGCGTTTACACCAATACCAACACCCGTTCCAGCTGCCACAACTATTTTAAAATCGTGATAGAACACGTTGTTGCGTTGCCCCAACAGATTTCGCATAGCGTAGCACGATGCCACCGATGGCAAGAACCAGAAAGTATGGTTCAATATGCGTAGCAAAGGTGCATGACTGAATGGCATTGGCGGCTTTTCATTACGCAGTGTCAGGTCATCCTTGATAGATTCACGATACGCACCACGAATCAGGTCGAGCCATTTCTGCACCTCGTCTTCATGACGGAAGTAAGCAAAATTATTATCTCCTCCTTCTGGTATATCGGCAGCAAAGAATTCGTTCAGATCAAACTCATCAAATTCACCTTCTTTAGCTACACGAACCAAATCGTCTGGCATCTGATAAGTCATCAGTACCATACGAGGCATCATCTCATAAGGATTATTCCCCTCGCCTTTCCAATTCTCCTTTTTATTTTGTTCGTCACTATATGTCCAGTTGAATATCTGCTCTTCTATAAACTCACCCGACGCAATAGCTCGGAATGGAGTACCCGAGAGATAGAGATAGTGATTGGTGGTGATAGGCATGTTGTCCTCGTCGAAGTAATCCATACCTTCACCATCCTGGGCCTGCTGCTCTGCCTTTTCCTCGCTATAGAACAAGTCCTTGGCATTCTCGCGCCAAGCGCCGTAGTGATATTCATCGAGAATCACCACATCCCAATTCACTGAGTGTACCCACTCATTCTTTACTTTGATACCACCAGCCTTGTTTTTGCCCAGAAAGTCTTGGAAAGAACCAAAGCAGACGATGGGGCGATTGTGGTCTGCTTTCTCGTATGTAAGTTCTGATGTACGCGAGATAAACTGCCAACCATCAAAGTCTACATGCGTCATCAGGTCTTCCTCCCAGGCACTCTCAACAGCAGGTTTGAACGTCAAAACAAGAATGCGTTTCCAGCCCATCTTCTTGGCTAGCTGATAGGCAGTAAAAGTCTTACCGAAACGCATTTTGCAGTTCCAAAGGAAGTGAGGTGTTTTACCTGTTTCGCGCTGGTAGTTTTTAAAATAGGCTGCGGTTTTGTTTACAGCTTCTTGCTGTTCATCGCGCATACCAAATGTTTCCGAGCGGCGCTCTTCATTCTCTACACCACTCTTCAAGGCGTACATAGCAGCACGCACGTCACTGGCAGTACACTTAAACCACTCTCCTCCTGGATTTAAGAAGCCGTGCTTTCTAAGCCACCAATGTACCGTTCTATCAGTAAAGGCAGTACCGTCTTCTCTTACACTACTGTCTTGATATACTATTTTGTATGGCAACTTGCCGTCGGGGCGTTTTGTAGGATACTGAGCAGCGACGCGCCTTTGCACGTCACGTGCAGTATAGCCCACCTTCAGCAGCCCCTCATAATTAGGATCACTGTAGGCATAAATCTGCGGTGACAGATCTGGGCGATTGGGGAAGAAATCGTTCTGTGCCATAGTCATTATTCCATTGGTCGTATCATACTCTCAATAAAGGCTATCTCGTCATCTTCCAGCCCGTATTTCTCATAAAGCATCTCATCAGTCCAGGGGTGAGAGAAATCCTGTATGGGCACAAACTGAAATTTATCAGCAGACAAATCCTGTGATGTAAGCGTGGGGAGCATAAGTATTCTTACAAACGCTGTACGAAGATATGAAAGATAGTTTTCTGCTTCTACCTGCGAGTCAAAAACACCTCCAACAAGGTAACTCTGGGTACATATTTCTTTGGGAGATAATACTCGCATAGTAGAAAACACTCTGTATCTACCAGATTTATCTGGCGTACCAGCATGTTCACAAGTTGCCTTCGAAAAAATAACTTTATACTTATCTATCCATTCAGGATGCCTAGAAACATCTTCTGGTTTTACATATGTAACACCTCCGCTTGTATATAATGATAGAGCTTCATCAAATGGCTCTTCTTGTCCTCGGTATGTTGTAATAAAGCCAAACGGTGTTTGACTACTAACCATAGGCGAAACAAGTTTTTCTTTAAACTGTTTTGCCTTATTTATAATTGTAATTGTTTGGTTATATCGCGGGAATACACTATATTCATTTAGCTTTCTTAATGCGCTCGTTTCTTTTCCATTTACGACATTTATATATTCACAAGGTCCACTATAGTCCTTTGACCACAGGAAATAATTCACTCCTCCAGAAACGTCAACACCAGGAAATACGTCTTTGGAGTCTATGTAGTCTTTGATATATTTTATATGGCTATCATTCAACATCTCGGATCTAAATTCATCAAGGCCTCTTCCGCCTGTAAACCATCTCGACGGAATAATCATTGTAATATATCTAGGTTGCAATTTTTTAGCTTGCTGAATGAATTTTTGATATATGGGTATTGCATAATTTTCTTTCTGCACACCGATATTTAACTGATATGGTGGATTTCCTATGATAACGTCAAATTTCATGTTTCCGAATATTTTTTCTGGTTTGTCTGTGTGAATAAACTCGTAAGCGTGGCTCTCTAAATCTTTACGTGCGTCCTCACCGAACACTGATTCAGAGGCACCACAATACTTACATTTTCCGTCTACAAATGTATGCTCTATTGCTCTGTAACGCAAGTTTCCCTCTTCGTCGTTGAATTTACGACAAATAGAATACTTGCTGTTAGCATGTTTACTGCAATAAAGCGAGCGACGACTGGTGAGTGCCGTTAACTCTGTGATAGCTATACCATAGAGCTGATTAGTTAAAATATGGTCAGCTCGTTCGTGGATATCTGGTATCTGACTCTCTAAGCCTATCATCAAGCGCTTTGCAATTTCGCGAAGAAACACACCGCTCTTGCTAACTGGATCGAGAAACTTTGTTTCTTTACTACTAAACAACTCCGCTGGTAGCATATCGAGCATACGATTCACTACTTGAGGTGGAGTAAACACCTCATCGTTCGACAAGTTGGCCAAACATGTCAACACGTCGGGATTATAATTAGTGCTTAGTATCATAATAAGTAGCTATTTTCAAATAGTGAATAGGTTTGTACTCTCTTATAGGCTTTGGTGGCAAGTAAGCCTCGTCGCCCAAATCACTAAACAGATCGGGCACGCTTTGGCTTTGCGCTTGCATCAAAGCCGCCAAATGGTAATCCTTACGCATCACCATATCGCTAATAAACGACCATTCGCTAAACGTAATAGGTTCGGCATCACGCTTCTCTATAATCGTGGCATTGGCGCTTACCGGCTGGCATAGCGTAAGGGCATCGCCCCAAAGAATATTGCGTTCAAGCAAATATTTCCATACTTTTTGCAACTCTTCAGGAACTTCTTCGCCAGGCATAGCTTGAGGATACCATTCGCAAAGTATATTAAGCAAACGCTGTTGGCACTCTACAACATTATCCATCATAATATCAATACCATAGATATTACTAACGGCAATGACGGATTGAAGTTGTACTTGAGAAACTTGGCGCTGGTACTGGCGGTAAACCACCTCCAACTTACGTCTCAGAATCTCTACAAGGAAATTACCGGTACCACAAGCTGGCTCCAGGAAGCGTGAGTCAATTCGCTCCGTTTCCTGCTTCACCAAGTCGAGCATGGCATTCACCTCTCTCTCGGCAGTAAACACCTCGCCACGCTCCGCTACTCGTTCACGTGATTTTATCTGTCTTTCTGCCATAGTTAGAAATTCTCCTCTATATATTTTCTTAACTCACTCATCTCTTTCTTAGAGAGATTCATTGCTCCCATTGGTGCACCTTTAAGACCTCTATCTATTAAATTGGCTAATGAAAGCCGCCTGTTATTGGTTTCACCAGTCAATATCATGTGTGCAAAAAGCTTGTTTGCATTATCGGAATTTGTCTGAGCACCACCCCTCACGAATTCATTATCATTATCCATGATAGGATCGTAGGTCATATCAGCTTCTTTTATCTTAAAACTAAATCGGATAGCACTCTCTGGTGCTGCGCCATAAATATAACCAGTATCGCCTGCTTGAAAATGGAAATGCTGAGTCCAAAAAACTTCTCCCACCTTATCGTAGCAGCCTTTTAAGTCATAGAATTTCTTGTTGTAAGGAATCAGCCAAACCCTATTCTCACCAGCTTTTCGGATTTCCTTTTTCTCTTCCTTTGTGGTGCTGCAAGCGACACCTGTCTTATATACTTCTTCTATTTCTGCATCATCCAGTAATGTGGCTACCTCGCGGAATATATCGAGGGCTTCTTCTGGCTTCACATTGAAAAACTCGCGCTTTTTCTCGATTCGGAGATTTGTAAAACGCTCAATGTAATGATGGACTAATTTCTCTGCCTCATTGTATTTCGCGGTTTTTAGGGTTGCAAACACTTCAAAAGGTAGAGGCAAAGAAGTATTATAAAGCGTTCTCAAGCGCTCTTCCATATTGGTTGTCTTACCTATTTTCACCCAATCTTCACGGAAACTGGGGTTGGTAAGTATGTAAACGTAGCCAACTTTATTATCTGTCATAGTTACTCATTCTGTTCATTGATGCTAATTTTATGCAAAGGTATATAAAATAAATGAGAAACAAAAACTTTTGTGTGTTTTTTAATAGAAATAGGGACAGAGAAAACCATCACATTCTCCGTCCCCAATGATTATGACTATCAATAATAGTCTTTACCTATTCCTTTGTATTCAGAAGTTTTTCGATTTTATCGCCTACATTGCGAAGCCGTTTCTGCAAATCGTCACTGATGGGGTGGCGAGACCTAATCAAACTATCCAAAACTACGTAAAAAGCCGAAGTCGGATCATTGCCTTCTTCTATCTCTCCATTGACAAAGCAGTCGAAACTATCATCGTCGACAATACGATCCACAGCATAAAAACAATCCTCGCTCTGTGTTTTGTCACTTAGTTTCATAATAGCCTCATCGATATCAAATTCCTTGAGCTCAAAATCATCCATTGCTGAGGCTGCGAGTATTGTTTCTTCGTCAGTCTCAATCATCACCTTGTAGTTACAAACCGTGCAGCAACGATGCTCACTGTCTTTGAACGGCTTGTAACTCACTAGGTGCGGTAAGTGTATAACATTTAATATTCTTGCCATATTGTTTAAAAATTTCTTTATAATGTTACTTTGTTCTGTTCGTTTATTATTGCACGATTGATAAAATCGTTGATGGTTGTGCCTGTGACGGCTCCAAATAGTCCATAATCATTTTGCGCCGCAAAGGTACTACTTTTAGTACTAACTACCAAATTTCGCAAATCTTTCTGCAAAAAAAAAATCGAGCCAGCGCAGTCATTAGCAGTCATTAGTCAATAGTCATTAAGGACTTCGGAAGTGGGATATGTTGATTAAAAGAGTATATATAATATATTATATATACTCTTTTATTATAATCCGTCTGTGTGGTAGCGCTTATTGACTAATGACTAATGACTATTGACTGCAGAATTTTACACGATAACGCATAAAAAAGATAGATACTCATTCGTAGACCGCAATCAAAATATCGTACCTTTGCATCGTCAAAATGAATGAGGGAATGAGCGCCCACACGCGGAAAAACTATTTCCCACGTGCACCAGGAAAATTTCCCACGTGCGGCAGCAAATCACACCCCACGAATTGCGACAGAGAGTAAAAGTAAAAACATCTTACATTAAACGTTAAACATTAAACATTAAAACATTATGGCACTAAAAGTTAAAGCACAGGAAAAGTTGCAGAAGATTGGCACTCACGCAGGCAAGTACCGCTATGTGATGATGCCGGAGATTTACACCTCGCTCTCGCAGGACAAAGTGATCAAGGAGGCTGCTCTGCGTAGCGGCGTGAGCAAGGGCATAATGCAGGCATGCTGGGATGCTGCAGGCGAGGTAATCAAGGCGTGGGCCACAGAGGGTCACTCGGTAGCGCTGCCAGGTCTGGGAACCATGCGATTCGGTCTGCGAGCAAAGAGTGTGGCTACTGCCGATGAGGTAAAGGCTGGACTGATCAGCACCCGCCGCATAGTATTCACCCCAACGGTAGATCTGAAGGACGAGCTGGCAAATACCGCCATCCAGATTACCTGCTTCGACCGCAGCGGCAAGGAGGTGAAGCGAGTAACGAGTTCTGACCCAGGTACAATCGAGGACCCTGAGAATCAGACTGGAAATCAGGGTGGAAACACTAGTGGTGGTGGTAGCACCCGAACCGACGACGGCGAAATGGACCAAAACTAGCGGAAGGAGGTAGACTATGACTAAAAAGGAGACAGCAAAATTCATCGTGCAGCTTATCGCATCGATTGCATCGGCGATACTGACGGCTCTAGGAGCTACATCGTGCGTAGGAGCGTAGAAATGAAGAATCCGCCCAAAGGCAAGTAAGCCTGGGGCGGATTTGTGTTTATGGTTAGCGAGATTAGCTAACCTTTTTGCTTTACTTAAAAATTACTTTGCTGCGGCAGCATTCGGTGGTGCCGTCTTTGCAGATGCGGATGCAGAATTCGTTGTCGGCTGTCTGCTCGCGATAGAATGACAGGGTGTCGCCCTGATGGGCTTCGGCCACATATGCTATCTCGAAGCGACGAATCTGATGCTGGCGATACCAGTCGAGGTCCCAGAGGTCGAGCACATGCTCGATGTACTTCACAGAGTTGATATGACCATTGATGTCGACATCGTTGTATTTGGTCTCGACGGTGGCCACTAGCTGGGCTGCATCGCCCATCTTTACTCGCCCACCCTTGTCGATCGGACATTCCTTGTCGGCTACTATCCAATTGTTGATAGCACCATTGTCGATAGAGAAAATGTCAGTAGGCTGGCGGCTCTCGGTATCGATCATGGCCCAGATGCTGCGGCCATAGCCATAAACCTTTCCATCCTGACCAACCACGCGGAAATTGCGCGAAGTGAAGTATCGCATGGCGCTCTCAACCCATGTCTCTACATTAAACTTGGTGTACATCTGCGGCATCTCGTCCATCTCGATGGCCAGGCGCGACAGCACCCACGAGCGATTGATGGTGAGCAGATAGTTCATGCCGAAACCGCGAGCCGACGAGTGGAAGTCGGCTGCATTGAGCATGTGATTGCCCAGATGGCCCATGAACAGGCGCTGCGAGAAATCGCAGTGGAACGGTTCGGCCAGAAATTCGTAACATCCTATCTTATCCATTCTCGCGCTCCTCCAAAAATGCACTAACCTGCTCCTGCATGCCACGAGTTACGGCGATACGGCCGGAACGTGTGTACTGCAACACGCAACCAAAGGTGTCGAGTGCTCGATACAGTGAAATAATATCCTCGGTAACTCCGTGCATCTGCACGATGGTATATGTGGGATTAACCTCGATGATGCTGGCCTGGAATCGGCGAACGGTGCGCGAGATCTCAGGATTCTCTAGCAGCATGGGGGTAGACAGCTTGTAAAGACCCGACTCGCGGATAAACAGCTGATCATCGGTAAAGTAGTTGGCCTTTACCACGTCTATCTTCTTCTCAATCTGTCGGGTAATCTTTACAATCTGGTCTTCGTCGCTCCAGGCGGTGATGGTGTACTTGTGTACGCCGGGAATGCTGGATGCCGACACATTAAGGCTCTCGATATTTACCTGGCGACGGGTGAACACAGCGGTAATCTGATTCAGAATACCAGCCACGTTCTCTGAGTAAACCAGCAGTGTATATAAATTCTTCTTATTCTCCATAATCATCAAAAAATCATTATACCTCAAGCTGCATCTTGTCGACGTCCATACCCGGAGGTGTCATTGGCAATACATTATCCTCTTCCATGATGGCACACTCGAGCAGGAACGGACCATCGGTGGTGAGCATCTGCTTAACGAGTCCGGGCAGATCCTTACGGTCGACGGCTGCTGCATAGTTTATACCATAACCACGGGCGATGAGCTCGTAGTTGGGGTTCATCATCTTGGTGAACGACTTGCGGCGCATCCAGAACATATCCTGCCACTGGCGAACGTTGCCCAGGTAGTGATTATTAAGTACAATCATCTTTACAGGTCGTTGCTGCTCCATGATGGTGCCAAGCTCCTGAATATTCATCTGGAAACCTCCATCGCCCATAAAGCAGCACACTGTGCGCTCGGGGGCTGCAAACGTGGCTCCGATGGCTGCGGGCAGACCGTAGCCCATAGTGCCCAGACCACCACTGGTGCACAGGCTGCGCTTATGGTGATACTTAAAGTAGCGGGTAGCAAACAGCTGATTCTGACCAACATCAGTAACCAGAATAGTATCATCGGCCGACAGCTCGGCCACCTTATTAACCACCTCGCCCATCTTGAGCGGACCTTCAGTGGGATGGATGGCGGGCTCGATAACTTTCTCGCGCTCCATAGCGTCGAGTTCCTTAAACGACTGGCGCCACGCCTTATGGTCGCCAGCATTGATGAGTGCTGTAATAGCTGGTAACGATTCCTTACAATCGGCTACTACAGCCACATCGGTCTTTACGTTCTTATCTATCTCGCTACGGTCGATGTCGAGGTGGATAATCTTGGCCTGCTTGGCGTAGGTCTTAAGATTACCCGTTACGCGATCGCTGAAGCGCATACCGATGGCGATAAGCACATCGCACTGCTGCTCCTTGAGGTTAACGGCATAGTTGCCGTGCATGCCCAGCATACCTACATTAAGCGGGTGGTTTGAGGGCAGTGCCGACAGACCCAGCATGGTGCGGCCTGCGGGGATATCAGCCTTCTCGAGAAATGCCTGCAGCTCTTTCTGGGCATTACCCAGCTCTACTCCCTGACCAACCAGCGCCAGGGGTTTCTTAGCACCATTAATCAGTTCGGCAGCTCGGCGCACAGCCTCGTTGTCGAGCTTGGGATAAGGCACGTATGAACGGATGAAGTCGCACTTCATAGGCTCCCAGTCTACCTCCTCAACCTGAGCGTTCTTGGTAAAGTCGAGTACCACGGGACCTGGGCGACCTGTGCGGGCAATATAGAATGCACGACTTACGGCCCAAGCCACATCCTCAGCATGGCGTATCTGATAGCTCCACTTGCTGATAGGCTGAGCTACGCCAACCAGGTCGACCTCCTGAAAGAAGTCGGTACCCAGTGCGCCCGTAGGCACCTGGCCGGCTATCACCACGATAGGCGTAGAGTCCATCATGGCATCGGCAATACCCGTCAACGTGTTAGTTACACCAGGCCCGCTGGTTACCAGTACTACACCCACCTCGCCACTAACTCGGGCATAGCCCTCAGCGGCATGGGTAGCGGCCTGTTCGTGGCGCACCAATATATGGTCGAAACATTTCTTTTCGCCTCGTGTATAGTCATAGAGCGCATCGTATGTGGGCATGATTGAGCCGCCGGGATAACCAAAGATGGTCTTAACCCCCTCGGCCTTCAGTGCCCTCATCAGCGCCTTTGCTCCTGTTATTCTATCCTTTAACATTAAACGTTAAACATTAAACATTAAACATTATTTAATCTATGATTCTTACGCCGCCTTTGTCGGCGCTTGATACGCTCTGGGCGTAGGCACGCAGAGCCTTAGAAACCACGCGGTTGCGCTTAAGCGGCTGCTGTGGGCGAGCGGCCAGTTCGTCGTCGCTCAGTTTTACGCTGATGCTGCGGCTTGGGATATCGATGACGATGATGTCGCCATCCTTCACCTTGCCGATATTACCACCATTGGCAGCCTCGGGCGAGATGTGTCCGATGCTGAGTCCGCTGGTTCCGCCCGAGAATCGGCCGTCGGTAATCAGAGCGCACTCCTTGCCCAGATGCATGCTCTTAATATAAGATGTGGGATAAAGCATCTCCTGCATACCAGGACCACCCTTCGGGCCCTCGTGGGTGATAACCACGCAGTCGCCGCTCTTAACCTTGCCACCGAGAATTCCCTCGCAGGCATCCTCCTGTGAGTCGAACACTACGGCCGGACCTTCGAAGTGCCACAGCGATTCGTCGACGCCAGCGGTCTTAACCACGCAACCGTTCTGAGCTATGTTGCCAAACAGCACGGCCAGTCCGCCATCCTTGGTGTAGGCATGCTCCAGATCGCGGATACAGCCACCAGCACGATCGGTATCGAGTGTGCCCCACTGCTCGCTCTGCGAACCCATCTTGGTAGAGAATCGGTTGCCTGGAGCCGATTGATATATGCGATTGGCTTCGGCATCAAGAGCGCCGTCGACAATACTGTACTTCTTCATGGCTTCGGCCAGAGTCATACCGTCTACACGTGGTGCGCTGCCATCTACAAGTCCGCCCTTGTTAAGCTCGTTGAGAATGCCGAGAATACCACCTGCGCGACCGCACTCCTGTACCGAATACTTCTGGGTGTTAGGAGCCAGCTTACACAAGCAGGGCACCTTGCGGCTCAGCGCGTCGATATCCTTCATGGTGAAGTCGGCACCAGCCTCCTGAGCTACGGCCAAAAGGTGCAGCACGGTGTTGGTGCTACCACCCATGGCGATATCAAGAGCCATAGCATTCATAAATGCCTTGCGGGTAGCTATGTTGCGTGGCAGCACGCTCTCGTCGCCGTCCTCGTAGTATGCCAAAGCATTTTTTACTACCTGACGGGCAGCTGCCTTAAACAGCTCTATGCGGTTGGTATGTGTAGCTAGAATAGTGCCGTTGCCGGGCAGCGAAAGTCCGATAGCCTCAGTAAGTGAGTTCATAGAGTTGGCAGTAAACATGCCCGAGCAACTACCGCAACCAGGACATGCGCAGCCTTCGATCTCGGCCATTTCCTCGTCGGTAACGCTTGGGTCGGCGCCCTTTACCATTGCAGTAATCAGGTCGGCATTCTCGCCGCGCCAGCGGCCTGCCTCCATTGGTCCGCCGCTACAGAACACCGTAGGGATGTTGAGTCGCATGCTGGCCATCAGCATACCTGGCGTAACCTTATCACAATTGGATATGCAAATCATAGCGTCGGCCTTGTGGGCATTAACCATATACTCTACGCTGTCGGCAATGATGTCGCGACTGGGCAGCGAGTACAGCATACCGTCGTGACCCATAGCTATACCATCATCGATGGCGATAGTGTTAAACTCGGCGGCATAACAGCCCATCTTCTCGATTTCCTCACGAACTATCTGACCTATCTCGTGGAGATGCGTATGACCGGGCACAAACTGGGTAAACGAGTTGACGACGGCAATAATAGGTTTGCCAAACTGCTCTCGTTTCATACCCGTGGCCACCCACAGTGCGCGGGCTCCTGCCATCCTTCTACCTTCGGTGCAAACAGCACTCCTCAACTGATGTTTCATAACAAAACCTTTTTAAAATTCAGAATTTTAGCTGCAAAAATACATTAAAAATGTCAAATAGCCAACTATTTCGGGAAAATTTAGTAAATTTGCAGCAAAATTATGATTACTAATAACAAATTGTAATGAAACAAAATCTATTAGCATTGCTTTTTGCAGCACCGCTATCGATGCTGGCACAACAGCGACAAGAGGTTATTCTGAGTGACAACTGGAGTTTTTCGCACGACAAACAATCGTGGCAAACGGTAAGCGTGCCTCACGACTGGGCCATCGCGGGTCCGTTTGACAAAAAGTGGGATCTGCAGTGTGTTGCCATCGAGCAGAATGGCGAGACCGAAGCTACCGAGAAGAGCGGCCGTTCGGGTGCTCTGCCCTGGATTGGCAAAGGACACTACAAGCGCACCATCAGTATCCCGAAAAACTGCCCACATGCAGAACTGCTGTTTGATGGCGCGATGGCCGAACCGCACGTAAGCATCAACGGTAAGGAAGTGGCCTTCTGGGCCTATGGTTACAACACCTTCCGCGTAGACATAACGCCCTATGTGAAAGCGGGCGACAATCTGCTGGAGGTAGATCTGCAGAATCTGGAAGAGAGCAGTCGCTGGTATCCTGGAGCGGGTATCTATCGCCCCGTAAAACTGATACTTACGGGCGAGGACTGGATAGACCCGTGGAAGACTTTTATCCGCACTCGCAGTCTGCGTTTCGGCGATGCCAAAATCGACATCACTGTAGGCACTGGTAGCTCGCCCGATGCCGACGTATCATTCGAGGTTGAGATATGCGACAAGGAAGGCCGAGTGGTAGCCAAGGGGAATAGCAACAAGGTGGGCATAATGGGTAAAGCCGATATGAGCATCACCGTGGAAGATGCAAAACTATGGACGCCCGAGACACCTTATTTATATACTGCGCGCATAAAATATCTTCAGGACGGACAACTGCTCGACGCCACTACTCAGAAATTCGGTATACGCACCGTCAAGGTATCGAAGGATGGCGGTTTCCAACTTAACGGCATGACGCGCAAGATAAAAGGTGTGTGTCTGCATCACGACCTAGGTCCGCTGGGTGTAGCCGTAAACAAAGCTGCGCTTATCCGACAGATAAAGACGATGAAGGAGATGGGTTGCGACGCCATACGCACATCGCACAACATGCCTTCGCAGATGCAGATGGATATCTGCGACTCGCTGGGTATGATGGTGATGGCCGAGAGTTTCGACATGTGGAATTATCCCAAATGTAAGAACGGCTATGCGCGATTCTTCGAGGAATGGTGCTATCGCGACATCGAGAATCTGGTGTTGGCCAATCGTAATCACCCCTGCATCATAATGTGGAGCATAGGTAACGAGATACCCGAACAAGGCAGCGAGGAAGGTGCAGAGATTTCGGAGTATCTGCAGGATCTATGCCATAGTTTCGACCCAACACGCCCAGTGACACAGGGACTGGATCATGCCGAGAAATCGATTGAGAGTGGTGTGGCAAAACTGATGGATGTGCCCGGATTCAACTATAGAGTGCATAAGTACCAGAACAGCATAAAGCAATTGCCGCAGGGATTCCTGCTTGGTTCTGAAACTGCATCTACTGTGAGCAGTCGCGGTGTGTATAAGTATCCGGTAGAACCTGATGACAATGCGCGCTATGCATCGTGGGCCGAGGGCTACGATCCTAAGGCTATCGAGAAGGCCGACGGACAGTGTTCGAGCTACGATGTAGAGTACTGCCCGTGGAGCAATCTGCCTGATGACGACTGGGCCATGCAAGACGACTATCCATGGGTGATCGGCGAGTTTGTGTGGACCGGCTACGACTATCTGGGCGAGCCTTCGCCTTACGATGAGTACTGGCCATCGCGCAGCAGCTATTTCGGCATCTGCGATCTGGCCGGACTGCCCAAGGACCGCTACTATCTGTACCGTTCGCACTGGAACCAGAGAAAGCACACCATACATCTGCTGCCACACTGGAGTTTCGGTCGTGAGCGCATAGGTAAGGTTACACCAGTGTATTGCTACACCGACTACCCCACTGCCGAGCTCTTCGTAAACGGCAAGAGCCAGGGCAAGATATCGAAGAATGCTGCCAGCCGACTGGATCGCTACCGTCTGCGCTGGAACAACGTGAAGTATCATCCTGGCGTGATAAAGGTGGTGGTATATGATGCTGACGGCAATTATGCCGGCGAGAAGTCGATACGCACAGCCGGCAAACCTGCAAAACTGCAGCTCAACGCGTGGACTCAGCACGATGCTCCGAAGCTGAATGCCGACGGCAACGATCTGGCTTTCGTCACCGTATCGCTAACCGACGCCAAGGGCACGGTTATCCCTCAGGCTGCTGATCAGCTTCTGTTCGAGGTTACAGGCGCCGGTACTTTCGAGGCTGTATGCAATGGCGACGCCACAAGTCTGGAATCATTCAAGCAGCCTACTATGAAGCTGTTTAACGGACAACTGGTAGCCATAGTGCGCGCTGCCAAACAGCCCGGCAAAGCTACACTCAGAGTAAAAGACAAAAAGCTTGGAATAAGCAAGACTATCGAGATAAAAGTAGAATAGCCCAACTCTCGGCTAGTACTATTATCACCATAAGGATTTCTGCTGTACGGTTCACCCGTACAGCTGTTTTCATATCAGCCGTAGAGAGTTCGCGATCGTGGTCGCCGATGAATGGCTTGTAGAACATTTCGCCGAAGTACTTGTGCGGGCCACCGAACTGGCAGTCCAATATGCTTGCCAGCGCAGCCTCAGGATATCCGCTATTTGGCGAAGCGTGATTGCGGCCATATTTGCGGATAAAGGCGAGATGGTGAAAAGGTGAAAAAGTGAATATCACCATCAAAGCCGCCGTTAAGCGAGCGGGGATATAATTTGCCACATCGTCTATACGCGCTGCCCAACAGCCAAAGTGGATATAGCGCTCGGTATGATAGCCTATCATCGAGTCGAGCGTGTTAACCATCTTATATGCCAGCATGCCTGGTGTGCCTAGCAACATAAGCCAGAACAGCGGTGCTATCACTCCGTCGCTCAGGTTCTCGGCAAGAGTTTCGAGAGCGGCCTTGCGTACCTCCTGGGCCGATAGTTCGCTGGTGTCGCGACCAACGATGCGAGCCACCTGCGCCCTGCCCTCTTCAAGCGAACGGTCGAGCGCCACAAACACTGCGCGCACCTCTTTAATTAATGTAGTACCCGCTAAACAGTAAAACACGACAACAGCATCGAACACCCAAACCAGCCACAGCGCTTGCCTTATAAGCCACCATCGTATCAGCCAAGCGACAGCAAACACAAACACTATCAGAAAAATCGCCATCAGCGCCCCCTTCATTTTGCGATACTGACCATGATTCAGCCGCTTCTCGCCGAAGCTTATCATCCTGCCAAACCACACTATCGGATGCGGCAATCGCGCTGGGTCGCCAAACAGCCAATCCAGCATCCAACCAACGAGTAATGATATAGGATTAATCATCAGTAAGTATCTTATAAACGCGTTCTACATCTACATGCTGTCGAATGTGTTCGGCCAACTTGTTGTACTGTTCATCTTTGAACGCTTGCGGGTCATTTGCTACATCATTCTTCGCTGCAGTATACCCTGCAAGCAAGTGTTCTATAACCGGAGCATTATCAAGGAATCCGTGAATATAGGTTCCGATGCAATTGTCCTTTCGCATTATCACCTCCGACGTATCACTAACTCCCTGATGAATCTCGTAACCCTCACATTTCTTACCATCAAACTCGAACGATACTTGCTTGGTGGTTTTCTCGGCAGTCATGGTGGTATGTATGGGCAACAAACCAAGTCCTGGCAAACTTGTAACACTGCCCTCAAATCCTTCAGGATCGTCAACCGACAGTCCCAACATCTGATAGCCGCCACAGATACCTATCACCGTTTTTCCGTCGCGATGAGCTCGCTGGATGGATTGTGCACATCCGTTTCTGCGCAGTTCCATAAGATCGTCGAGTGTAGCTTTTGTTCCGGGCAGAATGATAATGTCGGCACGCAGCAGGTCGGCTGTGTTATTGGTATAAAACAGATTTACTCGCTCATCTCGTTCCAACACGTCGAAATCGGTAAAGTTGCTGATGTGCCTCAATAGCACTACTGCCACGTTTACCTTGCCTTCAACCAGTTGACGACGCTTCTGCTCAAGACTTACCGAATCCTCTTCATCGATATAGATATCACGATAGTAAGGCACTACGCCCAGCACAGGGATTCCGCATAGCTCTTCAAGCATTCGGCGACCATCGTCAAACAGGCGCATATCGCCACGAAACTTATTGATGATGATACCCTTAATTAGTTTTCGATTCTCGGGCGACTGGAGTGCGATACTGCCATAGACCGATGCAAACACGCCTCCTCTATCGATGTCGCCAACAAGTATCACATCAGCATTAGCATGACGGGCCATTGGCAAATTCACCAGATCTGTGTCACGAAGATTAATCTCCGAGATACTGCCAGCACCCTCCATCACTATAGGATTAAATTTAGACGAGAGTCTGTCGAAAGCATCACAGACCTCCTTACGGAAGTCGATATCAGATGTGCCTCTACGCCAGTAATCATATGCATTCTTATTGCCGATAGGTTTACCATGCAGGATTACTTGCGACGTATGATCGCTCTGTGGTTTTAGCAGCAGCGGATTCATTTCGGTACAGCATGGTATGCCCGCTGCCTCAGCTTGTGTAGCCTGAGCACGACCTATCTCAAAACCATCGGGTGTGGCGTATGAATTTAGCGCCATATTCTGCGCCTTAAATGGTGCAGGCGAATAACCATCCTGACGGAATATCCTACAGAATGCAGCAGCAATAACGCTTTTACCCACATCGCTGCCCGTGCCAACAAACATCAGCGGATGAAGCTTCTTCATAAATCTCGCCCTGGTTTTAGTTGTGCAGCATCATCGAAGCACAAGATTGCGTTACACAATGTAGCAGCAAGGTTTGAGCCCCCCTTTCGACCCTCAACGATAATCTTTGGGATATTGCGGAACGGCTTAACCATATGCTTCGACTCGCGTACATGAACAAATCCTACTGGAGCAGCGATGATACCTGCTGGCTGAGCCTTGCCTTTACAAATCAAGTCGCATAATTCCATGAGCGCAGTTGGAGCATTGCCGAATGCGAAAAGTGCGTCAGGATGTTCCTCTACAGCTAAACGAATTCCTGCTTGGGTGCGAGTTATTCCTAACGACGCAGCCATATCAGCCACACGAGGATCAGATAGATAGCACTTAGCCTCAACACCAAGTCGCTCGAGTGCGCCCTTTCGTATTCCGCTAGTCACCATTGTAACGTCTGTAACAATCGTTTTAAGTTCGCCGCTCAGCACCTTGTTATATAGTGTTTCTACAGCTCCTTTGTCGGTATACAGGATGTTCTCCATATCAAAATCGGCAGTAGTGTGTATGGCGTGCAGCAATGCCCACTTATGGTCTAACGGATAATCCTTTTTGCGCAACTCGCCCGAGATAGTGCGGAACGATTCTATCATTATGTTCTGTCCTATCTTACTACCTTCCTGAGCTAAATCTCTATAGTAACCACGCGGTGTAATTATCTTACCATCAGCAATATATGATTGCGAATTACCAATCAGAATCACAGTAAACATATCTACATCTTCAGGGTCGAACTCGCCTAGAGTGGTTACCTTTATGCATTCGTCTTCGCGCCCTGCCTGACGTACATATCCTACGGGAGTTTCGGCCGAGCGATTCTGAAGAAATAGTTCTTGCAGACGATACAGTTGCCAATATCGTCCATGCGATTTGGGATTGTAGACGGCCGTAACAAAATCACCTACAGCAGCAGCTATAACTCTGCGTTCGATTACATCCCATGGTGTCATCAGATCGCTTAGCGAAATCACGCACATATCATGCCCGATAGGCGCACCAAGCAGCGATGCCGCCTTCTGGAAAGCCGAAATGCCAGGCAGCGATTCTATCTCGATATCAGAACCGCGCTCACGGCGCATCTCGTAAACGAGTGGAGTCATACCATAGATTCCGGCATCGCCCGACGAAATAACCACTACAGTCTTTCCCTGCTCGGCCATTTCGAACGCCTGTTCAGCGCGCTGGCACTCTTTCTTCATGCCGGTATCAATGCACTCGCAACCATCCGATACGTATGGCTGGATAAACTGGAAGTAGTACTTATACCCTACTATCACGTCAGCCTGGCGTACTGCTTCGAGCACAGCTGGAGTTATATCCTGCTTGCTGCCAGGTCCGATGCCAGCAACGATAATCTTTCCCATATCCTTTAGTTTTTGAATTTCACTTTAAGCCCCACTACCAGCATTCGTCCTGGTGAGTAGAGAGCAAATTTACGGGTCGACGAATCTATACGACGATCCACCTTGTCGAAGATATTATCTACACCAATGCTTGGTTCGATATAAGCCCATTTTGCGACATCAAACGAATGAGTAGTATTAAGATTCCAGATGCCAAAGCCTGGAGCATCCTCATAATTACCGGTATAATAAGTCTTGGACTGAAGACGTCCGTTCAGGTTTACAGTCAAACCATACCTACCCCACGAGTGATGATAGTTGGCAGCAACAGTAGCAGCATGGCGTATGCTTCGTTCGAGCATAGACCACTCGCCATCGCTATAGCTTCGGGCATAGGTATAAACGTAATTGGCCGACAGATTTAGTCCCGGCATCACATTAGCCGAAACATTTATCTGCACACCTTTAACATCGCCCTTATCGCTGTTCTGGTATAGCGCATAACTCACCATCTTGTCGGCCTGATCCTGCGTCATCTCAGGGAACTCCGCCATCAGCATTTTTCTACTCGCGTCGTCAACATCCACATTCTGCTTAACCACCATTTCATTTATGCGGTTAAGATATCCCGTCACACTTACAGCTATCATCTGCGTGCGATATTCTGCATTAAGCGAGAAGTAGTTGCTCTTCTCGGGCTTGAGGTTAGGATTGCCGAAACTAATCTGCGCCTTACCGCGATTAACTGAGAAATAGTGATAGTATAATTCATCAAGTCCAGGAGCGCGGAAACCAGCCGAATATGTAGCGCGGAAGCGGAAGTTTCCAGGCGCATACATCAACGTAGCCTTGGGTGTGAGATGCTGGGAGAATGTCTCGTGATGAGTCAGTCGCAAACCAAGTGTCGCAGTAAAGGCCTTCAGGAACTTCATCTCGTGCTGAGCGTATGCTGCAACTGAATACACATTCTGGTCTATATCGCCGCTAGTTGCAGTAAGAAAGTCCTTACGCCAATCGGCACCTACTATGGTAGTCGAGTTTCTGGTCAAACCCAGTATCGCCTTGAGTTGTCCCTCCATCATCCGCTGTTTCTTCGACTGCACATAGTCGCCGACTGAATTAGTCTTAGTAGCTACATCATACTCCTTGCCATAGCGGAATCTGTCGACCACGAAGTCGGCCTGCAACGAATTCCTTGGTGTAAACTTATAGATACCGCCCACGTTCCAGCGCAGTCCTTTGTAGCGCATCTCGTAGTCGTTGCCACCAGTTATATCGTTGCGTGTATCGGGGCGATCGGTTATCTTGTATGAATAGTCTATGCCCGCATTCAGCGCTATATGCTGATTGGGAGCATAAGTAAATTTCTGTCCTATGATATTTGAGCGATAGCCCGTAAACAACGGTGCTATCGACTGTTGTGTTTCTGTATCCGAACCCTTCACATATTCCAGATCACAGTTGCGATAGCTATCGGCTCTGTCGTGCATAAACGATGTGTACGAACCGAAGCCGTTGCTGAATATATCCAGTCCTACCGACTCGGTCAACACACCATGTCCAGACACTCTTGTATCTGACGTAACGTTGATAAGATTCTGTGTAGGTTGGTCGGTAATGATATTGATTACTCCGGCGATAGCATCCGAACCGTAGAGCGACGAGGCAGCACCATCCAGCACCTCGATGCGCTTTACTCGCGACATGTTAATGCGGTTCAGGTCTACATTATTTGATATGTCGCCTGATAGTTTCTGTCCGTTTATCAGTATCAGAATGTACTTGTTACCAAGTCCGTTAAGTCGCAAAAAAGTTCCCATACTGCTGGGAGCCATCGATGCCTGTGGCATCATTCGTGTCAGTGCCCCATCAAAAGTGCTAATGCCCTGTTCGCGAATCTCCTGACTCGACAGAACACGAACGGGTGTAGCTGTGCTTTTCAGTCGTTGGTGATGGCCCGAACCGGTTACTACTACCGGGTTCAGATTATATGTACGGTTAACGGCGGAAGAGTCCTTCCGCTCCATCTTATGAATTTGCGAAAAAGCGGTACTCCCCGAAAGGAGTACCACCATGAGTGTGACAAACTTTCTATTCATCAAACAACGTTATTTCTTATTCTTCAGGAGCTGTAGTTGGTGTTGAGAGGCCCTCGTCGGTACCCAACTTGGCAATAGCATCCTTGGTGTGGTTCATCCAAAGTTTGCGAACGGCACTACGCTCAGCCAGACCAGGGATATACTCTTCGCCACTCTTAATCTTTGACCAGCATGGCTCTGCAAAGTTGGTCTCATAAGCAGCAGTCTCAATACCAGCTGCATTGAACAGTGAGAACCAACTCTCATCATCCTCATCGTCGGCCATATCGTTGTGAGCGTGGTCACCAGCAATCGACATCAGAACGAACAGCTGAGCCTTCTTGTTCTCATTGGCATCATAAGTAACAGTCTTTTTGAAGTCACCAATCTGATAGTCGAATTCACCACCAGCAATGTGCTCCAGTACGTTCTCTGCATAGGTATCAGCCATATCAACAGTACCTACATAATAGTTTTTACTGATGGCACGCAGATAGCTCTCAAGCTGCAGATAGCGAACGTTTCCACCATAGTAGTCGTAACCCTCAGGATTACCATGACCCATGAATGCTACTATACCCTGAGCCAAAGCAGCCTTAACGTCGCTCTCGTTGTTAAGTGTGGTTGCCAGAAGCTGAGCATCGCTCTCCTCGGCCATCAGCGGTGTACCTACTACTACCTGATGGTCGAGACTCTTCATGTAAGCATCGGTAAAGTCGCCGTTACGGTTGTTCATAAAGTCCTTAACGTAGCTGTCGCGAACACGACGATACTCCTCACCAGGGATAACCTGCAGCGACTGAACTACAATCTGCTGATATCCGGCCAGACCGATAGCTGTGAGCCAGTGCTCTGGATCGTAATAATCCTTAGGATCAACATTCTCGCCAGCACGGGCGTTGTTGATACAGATGGCCGACGAGAACGACAGATAGACATCCCATCCAGAGAAGTTTGCCTTGTAGTCTTCAACCACCTTGTCGAATGTGTCGTAAGCCTGCTCCCATGTAGAGCCGAATGCTACCAGAAGAATAACCTTATTGCTCTTCTTCTGACTCTTTACTGTTTCATTTACGGCCTGCTGATACTTCTCGTAGTTAGACTGTGTACCACCCTTGTCGTTGTCATTGTCGTCACTACTACATGCTGTAAATGTTGCACTTGCAACGAATGCCATCATAGCAAGCATCAAAAACTTAATCTGTTTCATTGTTACTTGAATTTAAATTAGACTTATATTTATTTGTAAGTTTCTTGCCTTCGTTTATTCTCACGGTGAGCGATGCATATATTGTGCGACCGGGCGATGTTGTTCCCAGATGTAGTCCGTGAGGAGTGCGGTCTACATAGTTGAAAATATTGTCTACACCAGCATCTATGCGCCACATCTTACCTATCTGATAGTTGGTAGACAATCGCCAGAGCTGATAGCCCTTACCATCACCGTCTATCTGATAGTATCGCTTACTCGACAGTCGGCCGTAAATACCAACTCCGAACTTGTATCGCTTTGAGAAATCATGACTCCATGTGGCGTAGACGTTTGCCTTATGATGAGCCATTCCGTCGATGGTAACCTTTTGCATCACGTCGTTCTCTGAATCATACTGATTAGCCTCGGTGTCCAGATAACTGTAACTGCCACCAGCTGTAAAGTGCTTGCCTTGGTAACGCACCGTAAAGTCGACACCATACGTCTTGGCATCCTCCATATTCTGATACTGACGCACTCTTATCGGGTCGTATTTCGTTATCAGGTCGCCAGGAGCCATCTTGGTGGGTATTGTTACCAGCGTTATCATATCTTCCACCTTATTAATATAAGGGGCGATGGTAAGCGTAAAATTACCGATGGTATATTCGGCGCTGGCACCAAAGTAGTTTGATGTCTGTGCCTTCAGGTCATCATTACCCAGATACAGATATACACCATTCATATTCTTGATGTACTGATAGTGCAACTCCTTGGGTGTAGGCGTCTTATAGCCCTGACTCCACGTAGCCCTCAGTCGCAATTCGCCAAGTTTCAGCATAGCCGAAACCTTCGGGGTGAGTCGTGTGCCGAAACCTTCATTTCGCGTAAGTCGCAGTCCTGCAGTAAGATACAGCGGGTTGAGCAGTTCCAACTCATCCTGCACATAGATAGCCTGGGTGTTGTCTGTAGCCTTTCCTCCAGCCACACGCATCGGCGCCTTCAACCAGTCGTAGCGGTACTCCAGTCCGGCACTCAGTCGCTGTTCGTAAGGCAGTGTAAATATACCTTTCAGCGAAATATTAGTCAGTCGCTGATCGCTCTGAAGTTCCTTGTCGCCGGGGAAATAAGGGAAGTAGTTGGTGAATCGTCCGTTAACATAACCATCAGTTAGCGTGGTATCTGTATAAGCATAGTTATATGCATGCTTTTTCCAGTCAGCATCCAGCGTAATTACGTCGGTACTATTCAGTTTCCACTTTCCGCCCACCGATACCGATGCATTATTATACTGCAAATCCCACGTCTTTATATCTACACCAGGATGATGTCCGCACGGACGGTAGATGCGTTTCCAATAGATACTTCCATCGGCATATAGTTCGATGGCAGGCGTCAACTGATAAGTCAAACGCTCAGCTATCTGCCAGTTGGTATGGCGATTCACAGTTTTGTTTCTCGAGTCGGTGATGTGATATTCTGTCTGCTCGATAGCTTCTTCGGATGTGTTCTGCCAACCGTCAGAGTGCTGAAGTTGGAAGTTGGTATAACTCGACAGCTTACCATAATTCAGCGCCAGTCCGTTGTGCTGTCTTATGTCACCATAACTACCCACACGAGAGGTATTTTCGAACATAATTCCCTGCTCACGATGCTTCTTGGTGATGATGTTGATTACGCCAGCGATGGCATCGCTACCATACAATGCACTCGATGCACCCTTAACTATCTCTATCTTCTCAATGTTATGCGGATCGATGAGCGACAGGTCGTTCTCGCCACCATTGTCGCCATGCAGTCGGCGACCATCTATCAGTATCAACACATACGAGTTGCCCAGTCCGTTCATCTGCAAACGACTGCTCATATCATTCTCGCTGAAGTCGAACGATGCGGTTAGTCCGCTCAGTATATCCTCGATGCTCTTTCCTGCATACTGCTGCAGTTGGCGATGACTTATCACCTCGGTCTGTACGGGTGCATCTTTCAGCAGGTGCTGAGTACCAGTACCTGTAACAACCACTTCCTGCAAACTATCGGTACGCCAGATGTTGCTCTGTGCGCTTGCACCAATAGCAAACAGCCAAAGGCCTAAAGCCATTTTCTGTTTTAGTTCCATTAACCAATCATTTTTTCTCCAACCGCATATCCCTGTACGGCGATACATTTATTAAGGTAGGTCTTCTGACTTTCCTCAGTCTGCCTTACCTTCCCGATTGCTCAGTGGCGTTATACAGGCAGACCTCTTTTAACGAGGACCACAGCTGCAGGTACAGTTCCGGACTCTCACCGGATTCCCTTACATCGTGGCGGCATCGGCCACCAGATTGCCTTATCTGGCGACAAAGATACAACTTTTTTTAATGAATTGCGCAATATTTGTAGAATTTTTATAAATTTGCACCAAAAACATCTTGTGATGTCAAATAAAACGTCATTTCTGATAGCAGCACCCACCAGTGGCTCAGGCAAAACTACAATTGCCAGAGGACTGATGAAGTTGTATACCGACAAGGGCTACAAGGTTCAGCCGTTCAAGTGTGGTCCTGATTATATCGACACAAAGTTTCATCAGTCTGTTTGCGGCCGACCATCCATCAATCTTGATACTTTTATGGCCTCGCCCAAACATGTTCGCGAGCTGTTCGCAAACTATGGTGCCAATGCTGATGTATGTATCGTCGAGGGGATGATGGGGCTTTACGATGGCTACGATCGAGAGTTTGGTTCCAGTTACGAGATAGCCCGAGCGCTTGATATTCCTGTAGTGCTGGTGGTCGACGCAAAGTCGGCAGCCTACTCTATGGCGGCACTCATTTCGGGGTTCGTCAATTTCAGAAAAGACATTCGCTTCGCAGGCATTATATATAATAAGGTGGGATCAGAGCGTCATTACCAGATGCTCCGTCAGGTGTGCGATAATTTAGGCATCACCTGTCTGGGCTATCTGCCCAAGTCGGCCGACCTGGAGCAAGGCTCACGATATCTTGGACTTGACTTCTCGCAGAATTATGACAACGACGAACTAATCAGTCTGCTCGAAAAGCATATCGATATCTCGGCTATAAGCTGTCTGAATATTCCCAACATGGGAATAAAATGTTCACAATATGGGAACAAAACATTCCCAACGTGGGAACAAAATGTACTCATAGCCCGAAACGATGAATGCTTTACGTTTATCTATCAGGAAAACCTCGATAGAATTAAACAGGTACGATACTTCGATCCCGAAAAAAATGTACCATCGCTTGATGATATCGAACTATTATACCTGCCTGGCGGATATCCCGAGAAACACCTCGAAGCACTGGTAGCCAACGAGGCTTGTCGCCAAGCCATCAGAAATTACGCTGAACGTGGCGGCAGAATCGTTGCAGAATGCGGAGGTATGATGTATCTATGCAGAGCTATCATTACCGATGATGGAACATACCCCATGTGCGGTGTTCTGCCCTACTCGATTTCGGCATGTAAGGCTGACCGCAAGTTGTCGTTGGGCTATCGCAAGTTCGTGCTCGATGGCAAGGAGTATCGCGGTCACGAGTTCCACTACACCCAGTTTGCAGGCGCTGTTCCAGAAAGCATCACGCAAGTTTATAATGCAAAAGACGAGCCGGTACCAACGCCTGTTTTCCGCTATAAAAATGTGCTTGCCAGCTACACTCATCTTTATCAAATACCCGTAGAACTATGAAGTATTTCGTCATCGGAATAACAGATAATCCCAATCCATTTTTCACGCCCGAGGTGCTGGATATAATCCGCAGCGGCAAGGTGTTTTCTGGCGGCAAGCGTCATCATGAGATTGTAGCACCATTGCTACCTGCTGATGCAGAATGGATTGATATCACCGTTCCATTGGACGCAGTCTTCGAAGCATATAATGTTCAATGCTCAATGCTCCATGTTCAATGTCTCATCGTCTTCGCCAGCGGCGACCCATTGTTCTTCGGATTCGCCAATACTATTCGCCGAAAGATGCCCGAGGCTGAGATTGTGGTCTATCCTACATTCAACTCGCTGCAGCTGTTGGCCCACCGACTGGTTATGCCTTATCACGATATGCGCATTGTGTCGCTAACAGGTCGCCCTTGGCCCGAATTCGACAAGGCACTTATCGATGGTGCAGAGAAGATAGGCATCCTTACCGATCGCGAACATACTCCCGCAGCCATCGCCCGTAGAATGATCGACTATGGCTACACCTATTATAATGTTTATGTGGGCGAACACTTGGGCAATCCCGAGCGAGAACGCATCTCGACACTCACTCTCGAAGAGGCCGCCCAACGCACATTCGACAATCCCAATTGCGTAATTCTTTCGTGTAATCAGTGCCGAAATAAATCATTCGGCATACATGATAGCGACTTCACGCTACTTGATGGTCGCGAAAAGATGATTACCAAGATGCCCATACGACTGCTAACTCTTCAGGCTCTCGATTTGCCTTGTCGCAAGGTAATGTGGGATGTAGGATTCTGTACGGGCAGCGTGTCTATCGAGGCAAGACTGCAGTTCCCGCATCTGCAGATTGAGGCATTCGAGATTCGTCCTGAATGCGAGGCTATCATACACGATAATTGTCGCCGATTCGGTGCCCCAGGCATCGGTGTCCATATAGGCGATTTCCTTGATGCCGATTTGTCCGCACTACCCAGCCCCGATGCTGTGTTTATAGGTGGTCATGGCGGCAAACTGCGTGAGATTATTGCCAAGATTCTGCCCACTCTAGCTCCCGATGGCATCATCGTGTTCAACAGCGTAACATCGCCGATGGTACACACCGACAGCCATCAACTGTGGGATGAGGCTTGTGCCGAATTCGGATTAAAACAAGAGCAACCACTAAGAATACAGTTAAACGATTATAACCCGATAGAAATACTGAAATGCAAAAGATAGCAGTCATACAGATAAGCGAGGTAGGCAGCGATATAGCCAGTCTGCTTAAACGCGAACTTGGTGCTCAGATCATCGCCCGTACCGATGTGGGCAATCAGTGGAAGCAATACGACGCTTTCGTGTTTATCGGCGCCATGGGAATCTGCGTCCGCACCATCGCGCCATACATCAACGACAAGCACGAAGACCCCGCTGTGGTGTGCATCGATTCGCTTGGTCAGAATGTTATCAGCGTTCTGAGCGGACATATCGGCGGAGCCAACGATCTTACTCGCGAAATCTGCGGATTGATTGGTGCCCGCGATGTCATCACCACACAGAGCGATAATGCCGGACTATGGGCACTCGACACTTTCGAAAAACGATTTGATTGGCCTGTAGCCAGCGACATCGATGATATGCAGAGATGCATCTACGCCTTCGTAAATCGCAAGCCCACAGCTCTACTGCTCGAGGCTCGCGACGAAGGTACAGATTACCTTGAAGCTACCAAGCCCGACCACGTCACCATAATCAACGACATCAGCGAGGCCGACCCGCAGAAGTATAAGCTGCTGATTATGGTTACGCCTTATATCAGAGATGCACCGCTCGGCATGCTCGAACTCCACTTTGTTCCAATGATAGGAACAATCGGTTTCGGACTTGCGCATCATCCCGATGACTACCAATGGATATACGACGAAATAGACCATGCGTTTGCCAGTCGCGGCATACTGCCTTGCTCACACAGGTATTGTACCATCGACGTTAAAAGAGATGAGGAATTCTGCGCGCTGTTACAGGATGAATACAAAGAGGAAGTAAAGTTCTATACGGCCGAAGAACTTTCTGCTGTAGATGTTCCAAATCCTAGCAATACTGTAGCCAAACACGTTGGAACACCAAGTGTTTGCGAGGCAGCAGCCATTCTGGGCTCTAATCACGGCAAACTGATTATCGAGAAGGTTAAGGGCAAAAACTGGACAGCTGCGTTGGCAATCGACTACAAACATCTGCGCCAGCAGTCAGGTCATATCGAGATAGTTGGTGCCGGTCCTGGCGATCCTGATTTGGTTTCGGTCCGTGGTCGAAAGATGCTGGAACGTGCCGACCTTATTCTATATGCCGGTTCGCTGGTGCCTAAGGCTTTGACCGAGTGTCACAAGCCTGGAGCCGTTGTCCGTTCATCAGCAGATATGGCGCTCGAAGAGCAATGCCAACTTATGAAAGAACATTACGTTCGCGGGCATTTTATAGTACGTCTGCACACGGGCGACCCTTGTATCTTTGGCGCCATTCAGGAGCAGATGGCTTTCTTCGATCGCGAGGGCATGACGTACCATATCACCCCAGGCATCAGTTCGTTCCTTGCAGCCGCTGCCGAGTTGCAGAGTCAGTTCACCATCCCCGAGCGATGCCAGACGATAATCCTTACCCGAGGCGAAGGTCGCACACCTATGCCCGAGAAGGAACAACTACATCTTTTGGCCCGCAGTCAGAGCACCATGTGCATATTCCTATCGGCGTCGATTGTAGATGATGTTCAGCGCGAACTGCTTCAAGAGTATCCCGAAGACACCCCTGTGGCAGCATGCTACCATCTCACCTGGCCCGACCAGAAAATCTATCGCGGCAAGCTTAAAGAATTAGCTAAGATAGTACACGATAACCATCTGACACTCACCACGATGCTGGTTGTAGGCGAAGCTATTGACAATCGTCAGGGATTGTCCGAATTATACAACAAGCAATTCACTCATCTCTTTAGACAAGGCGAGGCATGATACTGGTATTCGGAGGTACTACAGAGGGTCGTAAGGCTGCCGAAGTACTAGAAGAGTCAGGCAGCACTTATTACTACAGCACCAAGACTGGCGAACAGGATTTGGTGCTGCACAATGGCATACGTACCGATGGTGCACTCGATACTGCAGCCATGCTGTCATTCTGCGCCGAGCACCAGATAAAACTGATAGTAGACGCCGCCCATCCGTTTGCCACACAACTGCATCAGACTATTGCCGATGTAGCATCACAAATCGCCGTTGCTGTTGTAAGATACGAACGCATCTATCCTGCACTCAGCCCCGATATCACTCTGATCGAAAAATATTCACAGATTCCAACAGATATCCATTCCTTACTTGCAACTACTGGAGTACAAAGCATCAGTAAACTTAAACCTCTTGAGGCAAAAGGTGTAAAGGTGTTTTATCGAATTCTGCCACGCGAATCGTCTATAGCGTTGGCCCACCAACAGGGCGCCACCGACGACCAACTTTGTTATTTCGAAAATGGCGACACCATTGATACTGATGCTGAGGCTATTCTGCTTAAGGAGAGTGGTGAGAGCGGAGGTTATAGCGCAAAGGTGGCTGCAGCCCGCAAAAAAGGCATGCGCATCATCGTGCTTAAGCGCCCAACATTATATCAAGCGTCAATCACAGTAAACGGCCCACACGGTTTGCGACGTGCGGTCGAACATCTGTTGCCCGAGTTCTACCCGTTGCACAGCGGACTCACCACCGGCACTTGTGCTACAGCCGCTGCCGTAGCTGCTGCCACCCGATTGATAAAGGGCGAAACACCTGCCGAAGTGCCGGTAATTCTGCCTGATGGCGAAACTATAATGGTTGGCGTAACTTATGGCAACGACTATGCATCATGCACCAAGGAAGCTGGCGACGACCCCGATATCACCAATGGCATCGAAGTCCGCGCCAGCGTTGTCGAGGACGATTTCGAAATTCTTGGTGGCGAAGGCGTTGGCCGTATCACTCTGCCTGGTTTCGATTATCCTCCAGGCTCTCCAGCTATCAACAAGGCACCACGCGAGATGATAAAACAAAACTTGGAGCAATTCGGCAAGTCCCTGAAGATCACCATCTCAGTACCCAATGGTGCCGAGATAGCACACCGCACATTCAATCCCCGTCTTGGCATCGAGGGCGGCATCAGTATCATCGGTGTATCAGGCATCGTCAAACCATTCTCCGAAGATGCGTTTATCGACTCCATCCACAAATGCATGACGATAGCCCGGGCTAGCGGCACTGATCGAGTGGTGATTAATAGTGGTGGCAAGAGCGAGCGATTTGTCAAGGCACTCTACCCCAACCTGCCGCAACAGGCGTTTGTAGAGTACGGCAACTATATCGGCGAGACTCTGAAAATAGCCCACAAACTCGGCATCCCCAATATCACTCTTGGTGTGATGCTGGGCAAGGCTGTAAAACTGGCTGCAGGCCACCTTGACACCCACAGCAAACGAGCAACAATGGATAAGGAGTTTATCGCCGGAATGCTGAAAGATGCTGGTGCCGAAATCGACATCAGTCAGATTACTTTAGCACGTGAGATTTGGGATAAACTCGAGGATAAAGAGCGTTTTGCCGAAGTGGTGATTGAGTACTGTCGCAAGCACTGCGCACCATTACTCCCCGATGGCAATCTTACTATTCTTCTGATTGCCGACGACGGAACAATACTGCCGCAATTACCGGAGCTCCAACCAGTGCAGTAACTGAGTTTACAGGCAGTGCACCTTCAAATCCGGGCATACGGGCTATCAGATTACATATCAGCGCCAGCGCTGCTCCACACAGCATTGTGGCAGGCATCAGCACACGATGGTCGCTACTACTGAAGATGGCACGAGCCAAGTGCGGCACAGCCAATCCGATAAACATGATAGGTCCGCAATAAGCCGTCACGATGGCCACCAGCACACCGCTCGACACGATCACCAGCAGTCGGGCGCGACGTATATTCAGGCCCAGATTGGCAGCATATCTGTCGCCAAGCAGTAACAGGTTCATCGACTTGACTAGCAGACATGCCAACGGCAGCAGAACACACATCAGCACCACAAACAGTACCATCTCGTCACCAGATACTCGCGAGAACGAACCTAGTCCCCAAACCACGAATGCCTTCACATCCTCCTCGGGCGACAGGAACTTCAACACTCCGATTATCGCGTTGGCCAGATAGCCTATCATCACACCAATTATTAGTAAGGTAACGTTTCCCTTTACCTTCTGCGATATCCATACAATCAGCATCATCACAGCCAGTGCACCTACGATGGCCGCAACACTCATGGCAGCATCGCCCAAATAGCCCAAACGACTCAGGGCCACACCGCCTATACGGCCTGATAGCAGCACCACAAATGCCACTCCGAGTGCCGAACCATTAGATATACCAAGCACCGACGGACCGGCCAACGGGTTTCGGAACACCGTCTGCATCTGCAGTCCGCTAACGGCAAGTCCCGCACCAGCCACAATGGCTGTAAGCGCCTGCGGCAATCGCGACTTCCAGATGATGTTTGTCCAGATCTCGTTTGATGTGTCGCCAGCCAAAATCCTGCACACATCGCCCACAGGAATCTCGACCGATCCCAGCAACAGGTTCACTATTGCCAACACTACTATGGAAACAAGCAGGATTACGAATATCGACGCTTTCTTCATTTCAGTAGTTTATAGAACATCGGCTGATAGTCTTTCTCAACCAATTCAGGATGGAATATTGCCACAAAGTCCTTCAGCAGTGCATCAGGCTTTACGGGCGAAATCTCGTAATATGGCGTCTGCTTCATGTTGCAGTATATCACCTTCTTCTCCCTATAGGCCTTAAACAACTCGTTGCGTGGTTCCGATGCCTTTAGCGCCTCGTACGAGAACTCGTCGGGATAGCTGTTCAGTATTCGCCAGTAGTCAGCATTGGCAGCCATCGAGTACATCTTTTCAAACTCCAGATCCTCACCGCTAGTCTCGTCGTCGTTGATTACATATTTGGCTCCGGCGTCGCGGAATATCTGAGCCAGATAATTCTTGCCGCCAACAGCGTGCCAGTTGCCATAATGCATCTCACCGCTCAGCACGGTGGGAAGCTCTGTAACCTTCTGTGCTTTGGTTTTCAACTCGTTATATCTGCTCTCGATACCGGCAAACACCTCGTTGGCCTGGCGCTCCTTACCGACAAACATACCCACCAGCTTTATCCATTCGGCCTGTCCCAGCGGGTCCAGTTCCTTATATCCCAGGTGTGGCACCAGCGTTATGCCAGTCTCCTTGATAGCATCATATCCACCGCGCTTTGATGGCGAAATAAATATCACTTGCGGGTTAGCAGCAAGCACCATCTCGGTGTCAAAGTTGCCCTCCATACCTATCTTTACTATCTTGCCGTCCTTCACACGGGCAAGTATATCCTTGTTAAAAAGATTCTTTGTACCGGTTATACCTTTCACCACGTCGTGAGCGTCGAGTATGGTAAAGTTGGATAGTTGAAGTGCGGTCATACAGATGGTTCGCTCTATAGGCACTTGCACCCTAGTATATCCCTCGGGCACATCCTCGTCGGCCTTTGTCAGCGCAAAGTGGTATTTGCCGTCGATATCCACCAGCCTGATGCCAGCAGTATCCTTTACACTGAATCCTGTGGCGTATTTTACCGTGATTACTGCGGTCGAATCTGCATTACCGTCGCCATCAGCCTGCTGCTGCGACTTGCTGCCGCCACAACCACAAAGCACTGCGGCCAAAGCAATTATCATCGTAGTTTTCTTCACTTTTTTCTCATTTTTATTGGTTTCTGTCGGCAAAAGTACAAAAAGTTTTCGTATCTTTGCCCTCAAAATCGAAAATTATGCAGATAAATATCGATAGAACGCATTGGTACGACCGCATATGGGCGGCACTGATATTCTTTACACGGTTGCCCTTCTGGCGATTGCATCAGCCACCCAAGGAGTGCTACGCAACGGTGGTTGAACACTGGCCGCTGGCGGGATGGATCACTGGTGGTGCGATGGCTGCCACGCTGTATTTCGGCAGTTGGTATCTGCCATATATGGTAGCTGTGTTGCTGGCGATTGTGGTTCGGCTGCTTGTTACGGGCGCTCTGCACGAGGACGGGTTGGCCGACTTTCTGGATGGTTTCGGTGGTGGTGGTAGCAGTCGCGAGCGCATACTCGCCATCATGAAAGATTCGCACATCGGCACCTATGGCGTTATTGGACTGATATTCTACGAACTGTTGCTGGCTGCAGCGCTCATGTCGATGACACCACAGCTGGCCGCGCTCACCATTCTGGCAGCTGATCCTTATTCAAAAATGGTAACCTCGCAACTGGTAACGATGATGCCCTACGCACGACATGAGGACGAGGCTAAGAACCGTACCGTCTATCGCAAGATGAGTTTGCAGGCAGGCATATCGCTCGCCATACAAGGACTACTGCCGATGGTGGCATATATATGGTACACGGATATGCGCTGGGACCTGATAATTTTCATCCCCGCACTGGTGATGTATTTCCTCTATCTGCTCATTTGGCACAAACTGCGCGGCTATACCGGCGACTGCTGCGGAGCCGTTTGCCTGCTGGTTGAGTTGACTGTTTATTTAGTAGTTTGCACGCAATGAAAAAAATAATCCTGATTACAGGCGGACAGCGCTCGGGCAAGAGCACTAAGGCCGAAGAGCTGGCGCTATCGCTAAGCAGCAATCCAGTATATCTGGCCACAGCCCATGTGTGGGACGATGAGTTTCGACTTCGAGTGCAGAAGCACCAGGAGCGTCGCGGCCCCGAGTGGACTAATATCGAGGAAGAAATCCAACTTTCGAAGCACGATCTCAGTGGTCGCGTGGTAGTGATCGACTGCGTAACGCTGTGGCTCACCAACCTGATTTCTACGCAGCAAGAGATTGTGGTCGACGACCTGTTGGCTCAGGCCAAAGCCGAGTTCGACGCCTTTACCGCACCCGATGCCACATACATATTTGTGACCAACGAGATAGGTATGGGCGGAGTGAGCACCAATGCTCTGCAACGCCGATTTACCGACCTGCAAGGATGGATGAACCAGTACATAGCCCAAGCCGCCGACGAAGTAATCCTAATGGTCAGTGGCATACCCGTCAAAATAAAATAAACATGAAGCAATTCGATATACAATCCGTTGACCGCGCGCTGCAGCCTGCAATTCAGGCCAAAATAGACAATCTGAACAAGCCCAAAGGCTCGCTAGGCCGACTGGAGGAACTGGCCATGCAGATCTGCCTGATACAGCAATCGCCAGAACCAAGTCTCGCCCACCCTTGCCACTTGCTTCTGGGCGGCGATCACGGCATAGAGCGCGAGGGCGTAAGTGTGTCGCCACGCTGTGTAACCTGGCAACAGATGATAAACTTTACTCATGGCGGTGGTGGCGTAAATATGTTTTGTAGGCAGCATGGTTTCAAGCTGCGTATAGTTGATGTAGGCGTGGATTACGACCTATCAGCCGTAGATGGTATTATCGACCGAAAGATAGCCCGCGGCACTCGTAATTTTCTGCACGAACCAGCGATGACCGAACAAGAGTTTGATCGCGCCATACAGATAGGTAGCGACTTGGTAGACGACTGCATCAGCGAGGATTGCCAAGTACTTAGCATCGGCGAGATGGGCATAGCCAACACCTCGCCATCAAGCATCTGGATGCACCTGTTTACAGACATCCCACTGCAAGACTGCATAGGTGCCGGCGCCGGACTGAATACCGACGGAATCCGACACAAATACGAGATTCTGAGTAAATCATTATCAAACTATCGCCTTTCGCCCATCGAGCCGTTAAGCTACTTCGGTGGCTACGAGATGATAGCTGCCATCGGCGCCATGCTAAAAGCCGCCGAAAAGCACCTGGTGATACTTGTCGACGGCTTCATTATGACGGCCTGTGCGCTGGCTGCTGTTAAGCTATATCCTGCAGCACAGGATTACATGATATTTACTCACTGTGGCGATGAGAGCGGCCACAAGCGCATGCTCGATGCGATGGGTGCGAAAGCACTGCTGAATCTTGGGTTGCGACTGGGCGAAGGTACCGGAGCACTCTGTGCTTTCCCGATAGTTGATTCGGCCGTTCGCATGATGAACGAGATGAACAACTTCGACAACGCCCGCATCACCAAGTATTTCTAGCGGAGCATCTCTTGTACAGCACGCTCCAGCTGACGGTCGCGACCGCTGATATAATCCTCGGGAGTGTTGTACACTTCGATATCAGGATAGAGCGTTGAGTTCTCGCCGAACACTCCACGCATATCGCGACAACCTACCTGTGGTATACCGAAAATCATACCGTTCTGCAGAGTCTCCCACCATACGGCAGTCATAGTGCCGGCTACTGGTGTACCTATCAGCTTACCTATCTTAAGCTCCTTGTATACCCATGGGAAACCGTGACCATTGCTATAGTCATCCTCGCACATCAGCACGCACGATGGCTTTACCCACTTGTTGTATGGGTCGGAACCTACATACTTGCCATGAGGCACAAACTCCTGATACTTCTTACCGCTAAGCAGTGTGCACAGGTCGTCGTGCAACCATCCACCACCGTTGTGTCGCTCGTCAACCACAGCAGCCACACGATTGCGGTTCTTGTCGCTAAGCAGTTCGCGATAAACCGTACGATAGCTTGGGCTGTCCATAGCCTTTACGTGTACGTAGGCCAGTTTGCCGCCCGAAAGGCTATCGGTCATCTCGCGCTGACGATCTACCCAGCGCTTATACAGCAACTCATTCTGAGCGCTACGGCTTATAGCCTTGATAGTCACGTCGTTACGCTTGCCTGTTGAAGGATTAAGTACGGTAAGACGTACGCGCTTACCAACCTTGCCATCCAGCAGTGGGAAGTAGTCGTCGCCAGCCTTGATAGTCACACCGTCGATAGCCTCGATCACGCATCCGGCCACCACGCCAGTCTTCTTCTGTGCCAATGGCGAACGCTTGATGACCTCCTCGATACGTAGTCCGTCGCCCTGATAGTTCTGGTCGATAAACACGCCCAGCGATGCAGTGCTAAGTGTAGCGCCGTCAGGATAATATCGGGCACCAGTGTGCGATGCATTCAACTCGCCCAGCATCTCGCTCAACATATCCTTGAAGTCGTATTCATTATTAATATAAGGTAGGAATCGGCGATAGTTATCGCGATAGCCCTCCCAGTCTACCTGGTGCAGATTCTCAACATAGAACTTATCTTTTACCTGGCGCCAGATGTGGTCGAACAGGTATTCGCGCTCCTCGTATGGGCGATAGTTGAACACAGCCTCAAAGTCAACATTCTTGGTAGACTTCTTGCCCAGATCCAGCTTCTTTATGCCACCTCGCGATGCCAGGAACAGGTTATTAAACTTCTTGTCGGCATACATTCGGCCACTGCCCACACCCTTCATCAGCAGCTCGGTCTTGTCATCGCGCAGGTAGTGCACCCAAAGGTCTACTCCACCTTCGAACGATGCCTGATAGTACAGCGTGTCGCCCTTCAGCACGGCATCGCCCATACGAGCAGAGTTATCAGTTACGCGCACGATACGGTCGCGACAGTTGTCCAAGTCGAAAGTAAGCAGTTTCTCGGCCTTTGGCTTCTCGGCCGTCTTCTTGCTGTCCTTCTTCTTAGCGTTCTTTGCATCCTTATCATCCTTCTTCTCTTCCTTCTTTGCCTCCTTCTCGGCCTCGTCCAGACGCTCCTTGTCTTCCTTACTCATGGTGAATCGGTCGTAAGCATCTACGTCGAAGAACATCACATAATAGTCTGACTCAGAACCCCAGCTGCCATGACTGCGATAGCCGGCACGATCGCTCTCGAAGAGCATAGCCTTGCCACCAAGCACCCAGCGTGCCGCCCCCTCGTCGTAACCACTCTCGGTAAGATTGTGCACCTCGCCATTACCGCTGGCATTTACCAGTGCAATGTCAATGCTGTTCCATCCGCCAGTACCTATATAGCTGGCCAATAGCCACTTACTGTCAGGACTCCACTCAAACCACAGGTCGCCATCACGGTACGAGAAGTTGTATTTGCCATCGAGCACGGTGCGCTCCTGACGTGTCTTTAGATTAATCACGCACAGCTCTGCTCGGTTCTTGAAGTAAGCCACCTCCTTGCCGTCGGGACTATACTGTGGCTGCAGCGATGTCTCGTTGCTGTTGGTAAGTCGCTCCTCTTCCAGTTCGGTAGCATAGGTAAATAGTTTCTCGTTCTTATTCTTAAGTTTGGTCTGATATATCTGCCACACGCCACCACGCTCTGCACAGTACACCAGACTACGTCCGTCGGGCGAAAAGCTCACGCTGCGCTCCTGCTGTGGTGTGTTGGTTATCTGCTTAGTGGTCTTATACTCTACCGAAGTCACGAATATGTCGCCACGCACAATAAATGCAACCTCCTTGGCATCGGGCGACAGACTGATCTCGGTCACACCGCTCTGTCGTATCTGGCGTATCAGGTCCTTGTCCTGTCGGTCGGCAGTGACAGTTACCTTAACCTTCTGTGGCTCAGCACCTTCCTTCAGTGTGTATATCTCGCCGTTCTGACTGTAGCAGAGTGTACCGTCATTGCTCACAGTGAGGTAGCGCACAGGGTTCATCTTGTGGTGCGAAAGCTGCTTCTTGCCTGTGCCGTCGATATTACGGCGATACACGTTGAATGTACCGTCTTCCTCGCTAGTGTAATAATACGAGTTAGCGTCGGCCCAGCGTGGAGTGCGATCCTCACCCTTAAAGTCGGTCAGACGTGTGTAGTGTCCATCCTGCACCATCCAGATGTCGCGACAGATAGGACTCTGATGATGCTTGCGATATGGGTCCTCGTAACCCTTATAATCGTGATACAGCATTCTGCCGTCCTTGGCAAAACTGATATCCTCCATAGGCAGAGTTGAGAACATGCGTGGGCGACCACCCTTGATGCTTACCTCGTACACCTGATTATCACCAGGGAACAGTATCGACTGGGCCGATGGCATCCACGAGGCCGAGAACAGCACATGCTCGTTGTCGCGCCATGCCATAGGCATCTCGTTAGTACTATTTGTGGTAAGACGTACTGGCTCGCTGCCCTGAGCATCCATCACATACACATCTATGCTACCCTCGCGACTCGACGCAAAAGCCAGTTTGCTGCCATCGGGACTCCACACCGGACATGCATCGTAGGCCGCATTGGTTGTAAGTTGTCTAGCCTGACCGCCTGTAGCAGCCACTGAATAAATGTCGCCTTTATACGAAAAGGCTATCGTTTTGCCATCAGGCGAGATGGCTGTGTACCGCATCCATAGCGGTTCCTCTTGTGCATGCGAACTAAGCCCCGCCATCAGGAGCCCAGCAGCCAATAACAATTTGCTAGTTTTCATAATGTTACTATAAGTTTATTTGTTGTGTCTGTTATCTAAAACAAAATCGGCTACAAAGATAAGAAATTAAACGCATTAAGCAAAAAAATACGTATAATTTTCGCATTATTCGTTACTTTTTGCTATTTTTACAGCCCAAAAACAATCAATATGAAACGATTCATCACTTTAGTATGCGCTTTTTACCTGGCTTCGGCGCACTTAAATGCTCAGACATCATCCACCGAGGTATTGCTCCACACCACTGCGGGCGATATCCGTATCGCACTCTACGACGAAACTCCAATGCATCGCGACAACTTCTTGAAACTCACCAAGATGGGCAGTTACGATTCACTGCTGTTTCATCGCGTCATCAAGGACTTTATGGTGCAGAGTGGCGACATATTCAGCAAGCATGCCAAACCCGGCCAACTGCTGGGCATGGGCGATTACGACTACACTCAGGAGGCCGAGTTCCGTCTGCCTAAAATATTTCATCGTCGCGGCACCGTAGCAGCCGCTCGCGAGGGCGACCATAAGAACCCTGAGCGCCGTTCGGGAGCCAGTCAGTTCTACATAGTCTGGGGTAAGACCTACGACGATCGCCGACTGGACTACACCCAGATGAAACTCGACTCGATAACCGGCGGTACAGTAAAGCTCACCCCCGAGATGCGCGAGGTATATAAGACCATCGGCGGCACACCCCATCTAGACGGTCAGTACACCGTATTTGGCGAAGTGACCGAGGGTCTCGACATCGTTGAGAAGATGCTGCTGGTGCCCACCGACAAGTTCGACCGACCCATAGAAGACATCCGCATACTTAAGGCCACCGTAACCAAGGATCTGCCCCAACCCGAAAAGCCCAAGGCAGCCCCAGCCAAGAAACAAGTAAAACGTGTGGTTAAACGCAAATAACGTTAATAATAATATGGAATGAAGATAAAAAAACTATACCGCAGATTCAGGGCTTGGCAGATTAACCCCTTCCACTACCAGGATCATAGCGACCACACAGAGCGCTGCGCCAACTGCGGCACCGAGTTTCAGGCTAATTTCTGTCCCGTTTGCGGCCAGAAGTCGGGCGTGGGACCCATCAACTGGCGCTCCGTACGCCAAGGACTGATGGTGATCTGGGGTATGGACTCGCGCTCGCTAACCTACACCTTATTACAATTGGTGCTGCGCCCTGGCTATCTCATCAGCGACTATATCAGCGGCAAACGACTTGTGTCGTTTCCACCAGTCAAGATGCTGCTGTTAGTAGCTATCGGAATGTTGATAGCCGATGCAATTTCCCCACACCATGACATGGCTAAAACAGAAGCCATAAAATCGTCGTACGACATATTTGCCAAGTGGGCCGACAGCAATCCCGGTTGGTCTATGATGGCCATTAGTAGCGTGTTTCTGTTGCCCACATGGCTGTTGTATCGCAATGCGCCCAAGCACCGCAAGCACACACTGCCCGAGGGTTTCTTCATTCAGGTATTCATGGCCACGCTGTTCACTATCATAGGCATATTATCCATGCTTTGCCACTCCTTGTATGTATTATTGCTGTGGGGATTCTATTATCTGATTGCATATCGCCAACTGTTCGGTTACAGTTGGTGGGGCACATTTTGGCGACTGTGTATATGCATATGGGCAGCAACCACCACCATATTAGATTTGGTAGAGTTTGGCAACCACCTGCTTCATTTTGGAACTGGTCCCATCATACAGATTCTTTACGCTAATGGCACAGCTATATTCCTTGTTTTAACAGGACTCTTGATAGATTCCCGCATAATACAAAGATTATATAAAAGAATATTTAGGCGATAATGTATGAATCGACATCTTTTGATATTGATATGTAGTTTGCTATTTTCGGTAGCTAGTCTCGCTGAAAGCGAGTTGCCAATCATCGAGATTAAGGCAGACAGAACGATTATTTATCCACAGCGAATGGAGCTGAAGGGCGAAGAATCGCTGATGGACATACTGCAGATGGTACCCGACCTGATGATTGCCGGTTATGAGGATGTAATCATCAATTATAGTTTGCGAATCGACAACTGTCCGATGAATGGCGACACAAGGTTGATTCTAAGCCAGATGAAAGCTAAGGACATAGCAAAGATTCAGGTGTGCGACAATACGGGTGTGGCAAAGGGAACCATCGGAATGGGCAGAGTGCTTGATATCAACATGAAGATGCCTGAAAGGTTGCAGGGTTTCGTTGAAGCACAGGGCGACCTGGGGAAGAAAGCCGAAGGAATAGCAGCCGCTAACGTGGTGTATGGCAGTAAGAGTACTGATATATATGCCAATACGTCTTATCGTCATCACGATGGTAATGAGGAATATCTTACTATCCACATGACCAACCGGTTTGATGATAAGAACAAGCTGTTGACGTATTTCACTCAACAATTTCTCAGCCTGCCTTCTAGCACATCGCGTAAGATTATGGGCAGGGCACGATACTTTCACACCTTCAACGACCTTGGTACCGAACTGCTAGTGGTGGGCGGCTATCAGTATGCCAGCGACATGGATTACACTAAGAAACTACCATTGTATATCGTAGAACTGAATACTCCTTTGATAACCAAACGACTGTCGATGATGATTGGTGCTGAGGGCGATTTCATAATGACCAGTCAAAAGGATATGGACAGGAGTTGGAACTACTTCAACAACGACGTCTATCTGCAGTTTACCTATTCTCTGCCCCAATTGAGGTTTACAGTTGGTAATCGTGTGATGTTCTATAATTACAAGATGAAGGAAGGCGGCATCAGTGAGAGACACGATGACATCCGCGACAATGCCAATGCCAGCATAGTATTTCTGCCCGACAATCGTAACCAGATACAGCTGGGCTACTATCGCAAATTCTATGAACCTATCGACATACAGCATGAGGAACAGACTATTAATCAGATGAAGCTAGCTTATGCCTACAGTAAGCAGAAACTTACGATACAGACTGAGGCGAGTTATTACGTCGTCGACAACGACGAAAATTTTGCCGAGTTGGGCGCGTCGGCCTATTGGAATACTAAATGGCTGAGCATTACAGGCGGAGCAAATCTGTATTTAGCCAAGAGCGGAACCAATGCTTCACTGCGGTTCGCCCCTACAGCTTATCTACCAGATAACTGGCAGATAGGACTGCAGATGATATATTATACCAAGAACATACCAATACGCGAGCTGTATGGCACGCCTGTATATGGATGCCTGTCGGTGAACAAGCAGTTCGGTAAGAGATGGAATTTGGGTATCGACTGGCATGATATGTTTGATGCTGTCTGTAGTCAGGCCGAAGTAAACAGGCATGCAGCCAATATTAAGTTGCAGTATAGATTCTAATAAAAAGATAGAGAGTATGGTTAGTATTCAACTGGACATGATACAAACTGCCGGCATTGGCGCCCTGGCGCTTCTAGCGGGTATGACATTAACCAGACGAGTAGATTTTCTGCAAAAGTTCTGTGTGCCTTCGCCGGTAAGTGGCGGCATCATCTTTTCGCTGCTCACCCTGGCACTATACGGTTGGGGCGATGTGAAGGTGTCGTTCGACGGCACCTTGAAGGATGTCTTTATGCTGGCATTCTTTACCAGCGTAGGTTTCCAGAGCGACCTAAAAGTCATCAAGCAAGGCGGCAGACTACTGATAATCATGCTCGTTCTGCTGGTTGCCATCATTTCCCTGCAAAACCTTATGCCGATGGGTATTACACGACTCATGGGTGTCGACCCATTGATAGGTATGGCTGCAGGCAGTATATCCATGACTGGAGGACATGGCACAGCTGGTGGATTTGCCAGTGTGCTCGAAGGCTTGGGGCTGCATGGCGCAGGAACAATAGGTATGGCAGCAGCCACCTTCGGTCTGATAGCAGGATCGATGATAGGCGGCCCACTAGCCGAACGAATTACCCGCAAGAAACTTACGCACGAACAGATGCAGCCACAAGATGAGGAGATAGACCCTGCAATGGCCGGTATCGAGAGCGACGAGGCTTCGCCAACAGGTCGTACCAAGCGTATCAGTACCAACGAGCAGGAGTTCCAGCAGTATGCCAAGGCCTCTTATTGCATCCTGTTGGGTATGGGTGCAGGCACCATCATGAGTTGGCTATTGGCCAAGACGGGAGTCACATTCCCTACTTATTTCGGAGCTTTGATTCTAGCCGCTATCGCTCGCAACATCATCCCCGATAAGCATCTTGACATGGATCGCATCATAAGCGTAGGCAATATATGCCTGTCGCTGTTCCTAGGTATGGCCATGATATCGCTGAAGCTCTGGGAACTTCAGAGTCTGGCCTTACCGTTGATAGTTATTCTGGGTGCTCAGGTGGTGATGATGGCGCTATTTGCTTATTTTGTGGCGTTCCCATTGTTGGGTCGCGATTACGATGCAGCAGTACTATGTGCAGGTATGTGCGGTTTCGGACTTGGTGCAACGCCCAATGCCATGGCCAACATGAGTGCCGTATGCTACAAATACCGCTATACGGTCAAACCGTTCCTCATCGTCCCCATCATAGGTGCGATGTTCGCCGATCTGATAAATACAGGAATAATCACCCTATTCTTAAATATCTTTGTATAATAACATTGTTATTATATCATATTTTTTCTTGTTACAGTCGTACGCCCAAAGACACGCGTGCGTAGGCGTCGTAGATATTAATCTTGCATTGGTCTTTCTTAAAGAAGAAATTGTTGAACTGCGCCTGAGCACCGATGAAGTAATCACTCCAGTTGTAGGCTATGCCTAGACGCAGGTCGAGGTTTAACCTGAGCAAGCTGTAAGTGGTTTCAGAACCATTTTCCCAACTGTCTACTCCATCGTACCACGAAGGATTTTTCTCATCACTTGGAACGGGCCTGTGCGTCTTTCCATTGGCCCAGGTGTGTGTGTCGGGGTTCCATTGTCCGTAGTCGTCAGTATCCCCTGTGTCATCTACCATTTCATAGTTGCAGTCGTACTTGTAAACCTTCACGCGATTGTAGAAACTTACGGTTGGCATGGCCATAGCGTTTACTACAAATCCACGAAACGGTACCCAGTTGTATCCGTAGCCCACACCAATGTTGCCTTGCTGTATTTTGATGCGGCCAACACCACTACTAAGTAGTATCAACGATGAGTTTTTGTCGTCCGACATATCTATGCCCGCCATATACAAAGTAGCTCCTACGAGCAATGATCCTGCCGAGCGACGCTGTATGACCGACTGGTTGTAGGCCGCAGCCTGCGAGTAACGCCTGCCGTTGAACACGTAATATCCGTTCAGATAGAGCGATGCAATGCTGACAGGAGCCAGTAGTCTGGCGTCACCATTCATAGGTATAACCTTGCCATTATCGTAGATGGTTGATGTGAAAGTACCTTCGGTAACATCAAAACTACGCAACCGGAGATTGGCTCCGTACTTAGCGCCGGTAGTGCTGAATGAGAGCGAGGTTCCCTTCTTTTTGCCAAGACTCTTGGCCACAGATATACCTGTACCACGATAGCCTGCCCACACACCAATCGAAGGCGACATTGGTGGCTCATAGCACATCTGCCACTCCATGCCAGCACCTGCCTGCGGGTCGCCAACACTATTATTATAGTCTACATCAAATGCGGTTTCCTTATATCGCACCACCACCCTCCACGGCTTCTTGGGCACTTCGATATAGTTCGAGTCAACCTTAGCCTTGGCTTTTTCGTCAAGGTATTGCTGCACCTTATGAAGCCGCTCCATCATCGTGGGGTTGCTCTGCTCTGTATTCACGCTGTCTTTAGCTTCCTGCGCTGCTACATTCATTGAGAATAGCAGGCCGCATATTGTAGTTATTCCTATCTTATTCATAGTCTTTTCATTATTTGTAATACGTTCCGTCGCAAAGATAGGTTTTTTATTTTAAAAGAGCAAGAATATTATTAAGAAAATTACATCTCCACCTAATTTTTATTATAAAATACTTGCAAGGTTAAGATATTCTAGTTACCTTTGCGTGCAGAAAAGTTATGAAGAAGATATGTGATTTTATAGCCCGATGGATGGGCGCGATGGTGCTGATAGTAGCAGCGCTGTCGCTGATTGTACCCGACACGTTTGCGTGGATAGCCACATCGGCCATCAACCCGATGCTGGGTGTGATAATGTTCGGAATGGGACTCACACTATCGCCTGCCGACTTTAAGATAGTGTTGAGCCGACCTAAGGACATACTGATAGGTTGCCTCACTCAGTTTACGGTCATGCCGCTCCTGGCACTGGGCCTTACGTGGGCCTTCTCGCTGCCCAAGGAGCTGGCCATCGGAGTAATCTTGGTGGGCTGCTGTCCGGGCGGCACGGCATCTAATGTCATCACCTATCTGGCCAAGGGCGACCTGGCACTGTCGGTGGGTATGACCGCTGCTTCTACCCTTCTGGCCCCGTTGCTCACTCCGCTACTGGTATTGGCTCTGGCCGGCACTATGGTAGATGTCGACGCGCTGGGCATGCTGATGAGCATAGTTTATGTGGTGATAGCACCTATCGTGTGCGGACTGCTCTGTCAACGGTTCCTGCCCAAGATGACGCGCAGCGTTACGCCCTATCTGCCCGCATTCTCATCGGTGGTGATAGCACTCGTGGTGGGCATCATCGTGTCGCATAATGCCGAGCGACTGCTTACTGCAGGACTGCTGGTAGTAGCAGTGGTGATGATACACAATCTGATGGGTCTTAGCATTGGATTTGTTGTGGGCCGACTGCTGCGCTTGCAGAAGCCAAAGTGCGTGGCGCTAAGCATCGAGGTGGGCATGCAGAACTCTGGTCTG
>Ga0310695_10001731_pt1 | contig 49603 bp, 49 predicted proteins | sample RumenRJG_04DNA_FD_203882 | JGI IMG/M metagenome (GOLD analysis project Ga0310695, IMG submission 203882) | Bovine rumen microbial communities from Lethbridge, Alberta, Canada - RJG_04 (v2) (version 2) | ecosystem: Host-associated > Mammals > Digestive system > Stomach > Rumen | place: Canada... | reverse complement strand
CTGATATGATTCTGTGCGCGATCGGCGGTGATGACACCTACCGGCTGCTGCCGTATCTGTTTGAGCACAATGAACTGGCAGAAGCAGTAACGGACAAGGTGTTTCTCGGCTTTTCCGACACCACGATCAATCACCTGATGCTGCACAAAGCGGGGGTGCGTACATTTTACGGACAGGCTTTCCTTCCGGATATCTGCGAGATCGGTCCTGAAATGCATCCCTACACCCGGAAATACTTTGAGGAACTGATCAGGACCGGAACAATCCGGGAAATTACACCCAGCGATGTATGGTATGAGGAACGCCTGGCGTTTACGCCGGACCAGGTGGGGACAACGACCCCGGTGCATCCCAACCAGGGATTTGAACTGCTTCAGGGTTCCCCGGTGTTTTCAGGAAAAATCCTGGGCGGCTGCATTGATTCCCTGTATGATTTTTTCAACGGCGAACGGTATGAGGACATGCCTGTGCTGTGTGAAAAATACCGCCTGTTTCCGGAAAAAGAGGATTGGAAGGGACGGATTATCCTGCTGGAAACCAGCGAGGAGAAGCCGACACCGGAGAAGTACCGCGAGTCCCTGGAGTATCTGAAGGCAAGAGGCGTGTTTGACGCGGTGAACGGTGTGCTGGCCGGAAAACCCATGGATGAAACTTATGCGGCGGAATATAAGGAACTGCTGAAGGAAGTTATTGCAAAGCCGGAACTGCCGATTGTTTTCAATATCAACATCGGCCATGCCATGCCTCGCTGCATCATTCCCTTCGGCGTGGAAGCAACGGTGGACGCTGAAAAGCAGGTTATCCGGTTCACGGAATGATAACAGCGCCGGTACGGGGGCAAAAAGTTTTTCCGGAAGACCCTTGACCTTGCACTGAACTGCAATGATACCCTGCGGCTGAGGAGGAAGAGATATGATCACGATCCAGGGATTCGCGAAGCTCTGCGGATGCAATACTCAGACGCTGCGGTACTATGACCGGATCGGCCTGCTGACACCGGCGAAGGTGGATCAGTGGACGGGATACCGGTATTACGAGGAAGAACAGGCTGTACAGTTTGTGAAGATCAAGAATCTCCAGCAGGCAGATTTCTCCATAGAGGAGATCCGGCCGCTGCTGAAGGATGATGAAGCAGGCCTGGCAGAAGCGTTTGACCGGAAAATCCGGGAGAAGGAACAGGAACTGGAGAAAATCAGAAATATACGCAGATCATACCTCGAAGAAACGATGATGGTTGAAAAGATGCTGAAGGCTATGACCGGGTATGTGAGAGGCCGGCTGGACAATCCGGTGCTGTGGAAGGAATTCGGCCTGGACCGGGAGGGGTCCACGGAAGTTACGGCCAGAGCGACTGAACTGCTGGCGGACTGGCTGACCGCCTGCCGGAATGAGAATGAGGAGATCTCGGTCAGTGCTGACGGACAGCAGATTGACGGCATGGAGAACATCATGGACCAGCTGATGAACGGCAGCCTGGATGAAGCGGAAAACTTCCGGCTCAGCCGAAAAAGTGACGAGATCGAAAAGGATATTCCGGCGGACGCGAAGACCGTTTTTGTCCGGGAGGGCTGGGATCACATCCATGAATGGATTGACGGGATACCCGATCTGGGCAACGGAAAGGAAAAATTTTTCCTGTTCCGGGTTCGTCCGGACAGTCCGGTGAGCGATCACGGATTTCCGACCCTTGTGCTGGCAGTGATGGCAGCCCGGTTCAATGCCATGGACGGCGGCATGGCCTGCAAAATCCTGCTGAGCGACGACGGACAGAATCACTTTGAACTGAGAGAAAGATAAAAAGGCATACTCCTGACAGAAAAAAAGAAAAAGACACGGGGCAGCCCGGACTGATCTGAAAAGACGGTCCGGGCTGCCTTTGCAGGTATCAGCGAAAGCAGAGTTTTCCGGCAGAAAACAAAAAATCCCCTTACGTCAGGTATTGCTCATTACGCAACGTCATATGCTAATCTGCCCCCGAAAAGGAGGGATAACCTTATGGTAAATCTGACTGAATACCTGCCGTTCCTGATTCCGTTAGTTATTTTGCAGCTTGCCCTGCTGGGCTTTGCGCTGCATCATATCCTGACGCATCAGTATTACAAGCGCGGAAACCGCACCCTGTGGCTGATCATTTGCATCGGGCTGATGGGCTTCATCGGGCCGATCCTCTATTTTGCCTTCGGCCGGGAGGAATCATAATGGAAATGCTGTGCATTACTGGCCTGCAGAAACGATTCGGTGATCGGGAAGTCCTGAAAGGCCTGAACCTGACTGTGCCGGAGCACAGCCTGTTCGGCTTCATCGGCAGAAACGGCGCCGGCAAAACGACAACCATGAAAGCAGTCCTGGGTCTGGTGAAAGCAGACGCCGGAGAGATCTGTATCAACGGAGAAAAGACGGCTTACGGACAGACTGCTGCAAACCGCTTTATCGGTTATCTGCCGGATGTGCCTGAGTTTTACCCTTTTATGACAGCACCGGAATACCTGAAGTTTTGCGGTGAAATTACCGGAATGCCCGTAAAAGAAATCAGGAAACGCAGCGAAGAACTGCTGGAACTGGTTGGACTGAAGGGTGAAAAGCACCGCATCAAAGGTTTCTCCAGGGGGATGAAGCAGCGGCTGGGGATTGCGCAGGCACTTCTGAACCGTCCGAAACTGCTGATCTGCGATGAACCGACTTCCGCACTGGATCCGGTGGGCAGAAAGGAGATTCTGGATCTGCTGCTGGCGGTCAGGGAACAGACGACGGTGCTGTTTTCCACCCATATTCTTTCGGACGTGGAGCGGATCTGTACCGATATCGCGCTTCTGAACCAGGGGAAAGCAGAACTTCAGGGAAAACTGTCCGAGATCAAAACCGGATACAGGCATGAGGAATACCGGGTGGAGCCGGAAGACGAAGCGGGAATGACCGCGTTTCAGGAGGCATTTCCGGAGATGAGAAAAAGCGGGATGAACCAGCTGGTTTTCAGTGAAAAGCATTATGCACCGGCGGATGTCCTCCGCTTTGCAACGGACCGGCCGGTTCCCATCATCAGGATTGAACGGGTGGAACCGACACTGGAATCCCTGTTTGTGGAGGTAGTGGAGAAATGAAAACATTCCTTGCTTTCATGAAAAAAGAGATGATGGAACAGCGCCGGTCCGGAAAGCTGATTATTCTCTGCATCCTGTTTATGCTGCTGGGAATCATGAATCCGGCGCTTGCCAAGATGATACCGTGGCTGCTGGAAATGATGGCTGATACCCTTGCGGGAAGCGGAATTGTTTTTATGCCGTTTTCCGTAAGCGCAATGGATTCCTGGACGCAGTTTTTCAAAAACATCCCGATGGGACTGATCGCCTTTATCCTGGCTGAAAGCAGCATTTTTACACGGGAGTACCAGACAGGAACCCTGCTGCTCTCCCTGACCAAAGGACTGGAACGATACAAGGTGGTTACCGCCAAGACGGCAGTATCCGTTTTCCTGTGGACGGCCGGATACTGGCTCTGTGCCGGGATTACCTTCGGATACAACGCGTTTTTCTGGAATAACGCGGCAGCACAGCATCTGATGTTTTCCCTGGTGTGCTGGTGGATGTTCGGTCTGTTTGCCGTCGCGGTGATGATTCTGTTTTCCACGGCGGCCAGGTCCAATACGGGCGTACTAGCGGGAACCGGCATTGTGGTGCTGATCGCTTATCTGGCGGGGCTGCTGCCCCGGCTGAAGGAATGGACGCCCGCAACGCTGATGGACGGGACCTCCCTGATCTACGGACTGGCAGAGGTGCAGCAATATACGGTGGCGCTGGCAGTTACGGCGGTCATGATTCCGGCCTGTGTTGCGGCAGGGGTGGCCGTATTCAACAAAAAACAATTATAAGATCATGGTATAACACGGCTCCGGTTCAGAAATGAACCGGAGCTGCTTTTTGAGAACAGGGAAACACAGCCGGGATTGACAGAAGGGGAAAGTCAGTATAAATTGATAATATCAGCATAAAACGAAATATAAGGAGGCCACCGTATATGTCCTGCAATATCAGTATTACGATGAGGAAACTGACCGCCGTTGTATTGGTCATTATGTCCGTGTGCATGATGATGTCAGCCCAGGCAGAAACGATGACTGCCGATACGATTTTCGGCGAAGTCAGGAATGAAACCTATGAGAATGCTTTCCTTGGACTGGGATGTACACTGGAAGGATGGCATTATTATACTGATGAGGAACTGGAGAAAGTCAACCAGAGGACGAAGGAAGCCCTGTCCAATGCACTGGACGATCTGGTTGACCGGAATATCGGTATCATGATGGCTGAAGGACCGGACGGCAAGCAGAATGTAAATATCCAGCTCCAGAACGTGAAGAATTATACAGCCATCTACAAAATGATGGGACTGGAATACGTGGCAACAAATTCTCTTGACGGATTCAAGGTCACGCTGGGCGCAGCCGGCTTCACAGACATTCAGGTATGTGTGGACGAGGTTACTGTCGGGGAACAAAACTTCACCTGTGTGAAGGGAGAATACAAGATCAGGGATATACAGGTGTACTTCAAACAACTGTGGGAGATTCAGGATAATTATCTGGTCACTGTAACTGCAACAGCTTATCTAGAAGACACAACAGACGAAGTGTTCTCGAAGTTTTTCCTGCTGTAATGCAAAAGCCTATGAATCCATTCAGAACCGGTTCGGCAACGAACCGGTTCTGTTTTTACGTCAAAACGGAACGGCATTATTCAAAGTAAATTATCATTTTCTTTTAATCAGAACTCCTTTTACCTTTTCCTGTGCGGAAGTACCATGAGGGTACTCATAAAGCAGAGGAGGGATTTGCCGGAATGAGCTATGAGATTATGGAATATGCCCGCCTGACGATTTCGCAGAAAAGTCAGGCAGTTGATCTGTTCATGGAAGGCTTCGGTCATATGATGACATTTTCCAGAGATGAGAAACTGAAAAAAGAACTGATGCTGGAAATCTTTCATCCCACATTGTTCAGATGTTATGTGGAGAACGGAAAAGTACTGGGTCTGCTGGGGATCGCCACAAACGAGATCCGCCCTATAGATTTCCGTCAGGATACCTGTATCCGTCTGTTCGGAAAGCTGAAGGGCGGTATGATCAGCCGGCAGATGAACGCTATTTTTCAGAAACCGGTGGTCAGTTTTCAGGATGAACTGTATATTGACGTGCTGGTTACGGGGAGCGGGGCAAGACGAAAGGGCGTGGCTTCCACCCTGCTGAACGATGTGTTCAGACAGAAACGGTATTCCGTCTGCTATCTTCATGTATTTTCCACCAACCAGCCGGCTATCAGCCTGTATGAAAAACACGGATTTACAGTTGACAGACGGGAGAAAGGATCCCTGATGCGTTTTCTGGGTGCCGGATATCCCATCCGGATGAAGAAGCAGCTGACTTGAAAAAACTTCCGGGAAGAGGATGAAAGAAAAAACGCCCCGCTGTTTCAGCAGGGGCGTTTGATCTTGAACCGGATGCCCTGATTATGATTCGTTGACCAGCTTGCCGGTCATATGATCAATCACCAGTTCCAGACACTGAACCCGGGGAAGGGCAGATTCAAGCTCTTTCCGGATATATTCCTCGTCATCGGTGAATTTCCGGCACAGGTTTTCGCAGATCATCCGGGCCTTCTCCCTGTCGGTGACCAGGCTGATCCGGCCGAAAACCACGACGCTGTTTACGTTCAGCGCCCATTCACCTTCCCGGCGGTAGCCGGCGTCAAAGACGCAGTAGCTTACCTTGCTGCAGGCCGTCAGGGCGTCGATCTTATGACCGGTCCCGGCACCGTGGAAATACAGTTTTCCATCCGTGGGATTATACCAGTGATTCATGGGAATACCGTAGGGATAACCATTCTCGCCGTGCATGGAAAGGACGCCCCGTTTTTCCTCCTGCAGGATCCGGAGACACTCCGCCTCGCTGATCTGCTGTTTAAACCGTCTCATTTCCCTGAATAAAGGTTTTTTGCTCTCCGTCATTTGTTCAGCTTCTTTCGCGATTTTCCGGAACAGCCTGGCGTTCCAGAAATCCATACCCAGCTCATCCAGATAGAAATGGAGAATGGCTTTCCAATTCCTGGTGGCAGTGCTGAGGGTCAGATAATCCACTTCACCGGACACCGTGCGTTCCACAAAGCTGAAAAGCTGCCGGCCGATCCCCAGATTCCGGTATTCCGGACGTATGTATATTTCTTCAACCTCAAAACAGGGTGTGCCGTCCGGCATAATGGAAGTGGCTTTAACCGATTTTTCCGCGTGACCGAAAAGATAACCGGTTACGGTATCGTCCAAAAGAGCCAGAAAAATCCGGTTGCCTTCAATGTCGGATTTTTCATTTTTCCGGTAACCATGGCAGCTGTTTTCTTTTTCCCAGTCCACGGATAAGCGGATGAGCTCCTCCAGGACGGCTTCCGTCAGTTCTGTTTCCACGATCTGCAGGTTCTGTATCATTTGCTTTTCCTCCGGGATAATGTCAGGAAACAGTATATCATCAGTTTTACCGATAAAAAAGATCCCGGCTTCTGATTGCCGGGATCTTTTGACGCACGGGAGAAGGCTCCCGGCGGTTCTGACAGGAATCTTTACAGAATTCCGGATTCGTTCAGTGTGCTGACAATGGCGGCGGCAAGCTGTTCATGGCCTTCCGCGTTCAGGTGTTCATCGTCGATGGGACTGGGGACAGTCACATCGGAAGCCGCGAGAAAGGCATGACCTCTTCTTTCCGCAATGGCCCGGTAAACCGCCTTCAGACCACGGCTGACCTGAACGGATTCCTGACTGAACGCAGGATCTTTTTCCGGACGCCAAACGTTTTCTCCCAGCAGAACCGGGGAGAGAACGAGTATTTTTTCGGGAGGGACAAAGGTTTCAAAACAGTCCAGACACTGCTCCAGGCCTTCTCCGATTTCCTCCGGGGTGGGGCGGAAAACATTTTTGCAGTCATTGGTGCCAAGCATCAGAATGACCGCGTCAAGATCCTTCTCCTCCCGGTATCTGGGGATGGAATCGATTCCCCTGCGCAGGGGACGCGCCGGATCATCGAAGACGGTGGTCCTTCCGACCAGCCCGTCCTCCAGGATCCGGCGGCCCTTGGAGACGACAGCCTTTCGCAGGATACCCGTCCAGCGGACATACTCCGGGTATCTGTCCCAGGTTCCGGGAATCAGCCCCCAGGTATTTGAGTCGCCAAAGGCGAGTATCTGTTTCATAAAGCTCCATTCATCGGAAGACAGGGACATAAGCAGTTCTGTCTTCGTTTTTTTGAGTTTAGAGTTTACAGTTCAGAGTTGCCGTTTAGACGGCACCGCCACCCTCCAGCACAAGGCTGTCTTCATAGTCCAGACCGTAGGTGTCCACCAGGGTTTCTTCATAGTCCTTGTGGAAGAAATTCTCGGCGGCCAGGGCCTTGATTTCATCATTGATCCAGTTCAGCAGGGATTCATTGCCCTTGGTGACCGCAGGAGCGATGGTGTCCTGGCTGCCCAGGGAAGGAATACCGACGGTGTAGCCTTCGTTCTGCAGCGCGTAGGCGATTACTTCAGTGTTGTCATTGGCCCAGGCGACAGCATTGCCGTTTTCCAGAGCGTTCTTGGCATTGGCATAGGTGTCGTACTTCTGCAGAGTGATTTCGGGATTGTTCTTGATCAGGTAGTCTTCGGCGGTGGTGCCGGAGATGACGATCACCTGGTCATCCGCGGTCAGCTCGGACAGATCTTTGATGATCCGGCTGTCGGGGGAGACAACACCCAGGGCCACGTTCATATAGGGCAGGGCGAAATCCACTTTTTCAGCACGTTCGGGGGTGACGGTGAAGTTGGCCAGGATGATATCCACCTTGCCGGTCTCCAGGTATTCAACGCGGTTGGCAGCTTCGGTGGAAACGTAGTTGACGGTTACGCCGAGATCTTCACCGATGCGGCGGGCAAAGTAGACGTCATAGCCCTGATATTCGCCGTTTTCATCCACATAACCAAAGGGGTTCTTGTCGGAAAAGACGCCGATATTGATGGTGCCGGACGCTTTGATTTCGTCCAGAGTGCGGTAGACCACATCCGCGGACGCGGCGGCAACAAGGGAAAGGGAGAGAACGAGGACGAGGACCAGGGCTGCGATATTACGGATCGTTTTCATGGGGATACTCCTTTCGGGCTTTAAGCCTCTGTTTTATTTTTTCCTGTTAAATTCAAAGGATTGCAGGAATTTCTTGGCCTGCTCCGTTTTGGGAGACGTAAAGAACTGTTCCGGGGCGCTTTCTTCCAGGATCTGCCGGTCTTCCAGCAGGATGATCCGGTCTGCCACGGCCCGGGCGAAGGACATTTCATGGGTCACAATAAGCATCGTTTTTCCCTGATCCGCCAGGCTGACGATGACATCCAGCACTTCCCGGACCATTTCCGGGTCCAGGGCGGCGGTGACCTCATCGAAAAGCAGTATTTCGGGATGCATGATCAGGGCACGGACGATGGCTACGCGCTGTTTCTGTCCGCCGGAGAGCTGCCGGGGGAAACTGCCGGCCTTTTCCTTCAGGCCAACCCGGTCCAGCAGCGCCAGCGCCTCCTCCCGGGTTTCCTCCCGGGACCGTTTCTGTGCCTTTACCGGCGCCAGCAGGATGTTATCCAGCACGGTCAGATGAGGGAACAGCTCGTAATTCTGGAATACCATACCGACTTTCCGGCGCATTTCCGGCAGGTTTTTGCTTCCCTGACGAATCAGCTCACCCCGGAGCCGGATTTCTCCGCCCTGGATATCCTCCAGGGCGTTAATACATCGCAGGAGCGTGCTCTTGCCGCATCCGCTGGAGCCGACGATGACGACAACTTCCCCTTCCCGGACATCCAGTGAAAGATCCTCCAGGATGGTCTGGTCATCAAACCGCTTCGTCAGATGCGAGATGCTCAGGACTGTTTCCGCCACGCGCTCACCTCCAGTGTTTTTCCAGTTTCTTTGCTGCCAGGCTCAGAGGCCGGCAGGCCAGGTAATACATCACAAAGATGGTCAGGTACACGCCGAACGCCGCGTTCGGGCTTGCCTTCCGGTTCGCCTCAATAATCTGCTGGGCGACCTTCAGGATTTCCACCACGCCGATGAGGGTCACCAGACTGGTGGTCTTGATCATCCGGGTGATCAGGTTGATGGACAGGGGAATCAGGCGCCGGATGGCCTGGGGCAGGATGATCCAGCGATAGACCTGCGGCGTTTTCAGCCCCAGCGCTTCCGCACTTTCCCGCTGGATGGCGGGAATACTGCTGACCGCACCGCGAACCAGGTCGCCCATCTCCGCGGTTCCCCAGAGGGAGAAAACGATGATGGCGGCTGTTTCACCGGAAAGATTCCAGCCGAATGCCCGGGTGGTTCCGAAATACATCAGGAACAGCAGAACCATCTGGGGCATGATGTGGATGATGCCCAGCCAGATCCGCAGGATTACGGAGGAAACGGAGCGTTTCCGGCTTGCGAGGATTCCCAGCAGAATCCCGGCAACCAGACTGATCCCGGCGGCAATCAGGCTGATGCGGAGCGCCACCCAGAGACCGCCCAGGAGCCGGACAAAGTTTTTTCCCTTCCAGAGAACCTCAAGTCCCAAATCCGGCATGCCGCAGCCTCCTTTCCCAGAAGGTTCCCAGCAGCGAAAGCGGGAGAAGGATCAGCAGGTAGGCACCTACCAGCAGGAAAAGACTCTCCGTGGTCTGATAATACAGGCCGATCTGATCCTTGGCTGTGAACATCAGATCCATCAGGCTGACGGCGGAGAAGACGCTGGTTTCCTTCATCAGGAATACCACGTTGGCCATGAAGGCCGGTACGCTGATCGCCATCGCCTGGGGAAGGATCACGTGCAGGAAGGTCTGCCTCCGGGTAAGGCCGAGGCTCAGGGCGCTCTCTTCCTGAATACGGTCCACGGCTTCAATGCCGCTGCGGAAGGCTTCTGTCATGTAGCCGCCGCCGAGGAAGGCGAGACCGACGATGCCGCAGGCTTCCGGATTCGTTTTGATGCCGATCTTCGGCAGACCGTAATAGATGAAGAACAGCTGGACGAGCAGGGGTGTGTTCCGGCTCAGTTCCACATAAGCCGCGGTGAGCCGGCGAAGGACCGGTACCCGCCAGTGAAGGGCGGCGGCGCAAAGCAGTCCGACCAGGGAGGCAAGCAGGATGCCCGCCGTGCCTGTCCGCAGGGTCAGCCAGGCAGCTTTCCCATAGAGCGGCAGGACCTTTCCGATGTACGCCCAATCCACTGTGCTTTCTTCCTTTCTGGATTTACCGGCTTCTGCCGGCTTCAATCAAAAGCCCGGCAGCCGTCTCAAGCTCCCGGGCAGTTATGACTTCCGCATGATCCTTAAGCGGATTATTCAGAGCGCAGACACATACATGCCAACACCCCAGCCATAGAGCATGCCCGGGAGATCAGCATTCGACACATCTTTTCCTTTCCGAACGTATACATGTCCGCGCCTCCTTTCTCTTGATTTACCGGCTTCTGTTGGAAGCTTGTGGGCATATTAGCACCATTTACCCACTATGTCAATAGGAGATACAAAGATAATTCAGAGCCGTAATCCGGAATACTGCCAGGGTAACCGGAATTTCTACCTTATCTATATATTTCAGAAAATACGGGAGCTATAGATTCAACCTATAGCATTGTATTAATGTCCGGTATTGGACAAAAACCCATTCATACAGTAGATTAATGCCAACGCAAACGAAAGGGGGTCCCGGCCATGCGATGTAGACGTAATCTGACGGCTGTGCAAATGAGCCGGAACCGAATGTGAAAATGAATTCAGAATTCAGAATGATTCGTTTTCAGCGAAGGAGAAACTTCGGCAACACAGGGGTTTCCATCAATAATCATGATATGTAAGGAGATAAGAACAATGTCTGATATCAAGAATTCTGCCAACTGGTCCTTTGAAACCAAACAGCTGCACATCGGCCAGGAGCAGGCTGATCCCGCCACCGATTCCCGCGCGGTTCCGATTTACGCCACCGCTTCCTATGTTTTCCATAACGCCCAGCATGCGGCAGACCGTTTCGGCCTGCGGGACGCCGGCAACATCTACGGCCGGCTGACCAATCCCACCCAGAGCGTGTTTGAAGAGCGCATCGCGGCCCTGGAAGGCGGCAGCGCTGCCCTGGCGGTAGCCTCCGGCGCCGCGGCAATCACCTACACCATTCAGGCGCTGGCCAAGGCGGGAGAGCACATTGTGGCCTCCAAGACCATCTACGGCGGCACCTTCAACCTGCTGGAGCATACCCTGCCCCTGACCTCCGGAATCTCCACCACCTTTGTGGATCCCGACGAGGAAGGCGCTTTTGAAGCGGCAATCCAGCCGAACACCAAGGCGCTGTATGTGGAAACCCTGGGCAACCCCAACAGCAATATCGTGGACATTGAAGCGCTGGCCAAGATTGCTCACGCTCACGGCATTCCGCTGGTGGTGGACTCCACCTTTGCCACGCCTTACCTGGTGAGGCCTCTGGAATGGGGCGCGGACATCGTGGTGCACAGCGCGACGAAGTTCATCGGCGGCCACGGCACAGCCATCGGCGGCGTGATTGTTGAGGGCGGCAAGTTCGACTGGAAAGCCGGCGGAAAATATCCGTGGATCGCTGAACCCAACCCCAGCTATCACGGCATCAGCTTCTATGACGCGGTAGGCCCGGCTGCCTTTGCCACCTATATCCGTGCAATCCTGCTGCGGGATACCGGCTCCACCCTGAGCCCCTTCCATGCCTTCCTGTTCCTGCAGGGCCTGGAAACCCTGTCCCTGCGTGTGGAACGCCATGTGGAGAACGCCCTGAAGATCGTGGACTACCTCAGCAAGCATCCCCAGGTTGAAGCGGTGCATCATCCCTCCCTGCCGGGAGAACCCAGCCATGCGCTGTATCAGAAGTATTTCCCGAACGGCGGCGGCAGCATCTTTACATTCGAAGTGAAGGGCGACAGCGCAACCGCACAGAAATTCATTGACAACCTGGCCATCTTCTCCCTGCTGGCCAACGTGGCAGACGTGAAGAGCCTGGTGATCCATCCCTTTACAACCACCCACAGCCAGCTGACCGAGGAGGAACTGCTGGATCAGGGCATCAAGCCCAACACGATCCGTCTGTCCATCGGTACAGAAAACGTAAAAGACCTGATCGCGGCGCTGGATGCGGCGTTCGAGGCAGTCAAATAAGCGAAAAGAGAATACGACAAAGGGGTGCGGATACTCCCGCATCCCTTCGTCATATCTGTGAGTCAATGCAGACAGGAGACTGAAACGATGGCAAAAACGTATCAGACCAATAAAAAGGCGATCCGGCTCAGCCTTGCGATTCTGGCCGGACTGATTCTCGGCGCGCTGTTCGGACTGGTGATGCCCGCCTGGGCGGAACCGGTCACAAGCTTTATCAGTACCGTATATCTCCACGGACTGACCATGATGATCTATCCGCTGGTTTTCTGCTCCCTGATCGTGGGCATCAAGGGAATCGGCAGCGTTTCAGCTACCGGCAGGGTGGGCGGACAAGCCCTCCTGTACTTTATCGGTACCACCCTGTTTGCCAGCCTGCTGGGCCTGTTCCTGCCCAAGGCGCTGAATATCGGTGCAGGCGTCGCGGTGGAAATGGCGGAGGCGGAGGTTCAGGCCGCAGAATTCACCAGCGTGCTCGATACGCTGAAAAATCTGATTCCGGCCAATCCGTTCGCATCCTTTGCCAACGGGAATATGCTGCAGGTGCTGGCATTCGCGATCATCATCGGCATCACCTGCCTGGTGCTCGGTCCCAAAGCGGAGCCCTTTGTGAAACTGTGCGAAGCGGTGGATCATATCTCCGTGAAAATCATTTCCGCCGTGATGTATACCACGCCTGTCGGCGTGTTCTGCTCCCTGGCCGGCACGGTGCATGTGAACGGGCTGCAGACCATTCTTTCGCTGGCTGCGGTGCTGGGCACACTGTATCTGGTGATGCTGCTGTATATTGTGATTGTATACGGTCTTGTCCTGGTTAAGGGAATCGGGAAATTCAGCCTGAAGCGCTTCTTTGTGACAGCTCTTCCGGCAGCACTGAACGCTTTCGGCACGGCATCCTCCTCCGCGACGCTGCCGATAAGCAAACGTTGCACAGATGAGATGGAAGTGCCGAACGAAATATCCTCCCTGGCTTTGCCGCTGGGGGCGACAATCAATATGGACGCTGTGTCCATCGTGATGTCCTTCATGATTGTATTCTTCGCCAACGCAACCGGAACGGATCTGCCGTACGGACTGCTGGCAGTGGTGCTGCTGAGCAATACGCTGCTGAGCATCGGCGCGCCGGGAGTGCCGAACAGCGCCATCGCGTCCTTTGCGGCGCTGGCGGCGATTGCCGGACTGCCGGCCGGGATTATGGGCATGTATGTGAGCGTGAATATCCTGGTGGATGCGGGCGCCACCTGCTGCAATGTGCTGGGGGATATCGCCAGCGCGGTGGCCATGAAAAGAACATGCAGACTGCATCAGTGAGAAGAATTTGACGGATCAAAAAACGGCGGCGCAGGAATGCGCTGCCGTTTTGAGCTGACAGTTATAAGTGAATAGTGAAGCGTTAAGAGTTGGCTTTCGAAGCCTTCCGGGCTTCGTAATCCTCCAGGGCGGACTTGATCGCTTCTTCCGCCAGAACGGAGCAGTGGATCTTATGGGCGGGGAGTCCGTCCAGGGCCTCGGTAACGGCCTGGTTGGTCAGCTTGGCCACCTCGGAGAGAGGCTTGCCCTTGATCATCTCCGTAGCCATGGAGCTGGAGGCAATGGCGCTGCCGCAGCCGAAGGTTTCGAATTTGACATCCTCAACGATGTCATCCTTGATTTTCAGGTACATCTTCATGATGTCCCCGCACTTTGCGTTGCCGACCTCGCCGACGGCATCGGCATCCTCAATGACGCCGACGTTGCGGGGATGAAGGAAATGATCCATTACTTTTTCACTGTACAGTGCCATATGCGTATCCTCCCGAATTACAGAATAAAGGATTTTTTACCGCTCTGCAGATCCCGCCAGACGGGGGAGAAACCGCGGAGGTAGGTGACGACGTCTTTCACAGCTGGAATGATGTATTCCACATCTTCAGGGGTGTTCTCCCGGCCCAGCGAAAGGCGCAGGGAACCGTGAGCCACATCATGAATCCGGCCGATGGCCAGCAGCACATGGCTGGGATCCAGGGAACCGGAGGTGCAGGCGCTGCCAGAGGAGGCGCTGATGCCCTTTTCATCCAGCAGGAGCAGCAGGGATTCCCCCTCAATGCCCTCAAAGCAGAAGTTGACGTTGCCGGGAAGACGCTTTTCCGCGTCTCCGTTCAGGGCAGAATGGGGGATTTCCGAAAGACCGGCGATCAGACGGTCCCGGAGGACGGTCAGACGGGCGTTTTCACTTTCCCTTTCCGCAACGGTTTCCTTCAGGGCGGCGGCCATCCCCACAATACCGGGGACGTTTTCGGTGCCGGCACGGCGTCCGCGTTCCTGAGCGCCGCCGTCGATCAGCGACGTAAGCGGAACTCCCTTGCGGGCATACAGGAAGCCGACGCCTTTGGGACCGTGGAATTTATGGGAGGAGGCGGAAAGGTAATCAATGCTTTCCGCCTGTATATCGATCGCCAGGGGACCGACAGCCTGTACCGCGTCCGTATGGAAGAGCACATTATGCGCACGGCAGACGGCGCCGATTTCACGGATGGGCTGGATGGTGCCGATTTCATTGTTGGCATACATGATGGTGACAAGGCAGGTGTCCGGACGGATAGAGGCCTCCACCTCAGCGGGGATGACAATGCCGTTTTCGTGCACCGGCAGGAGCGTCACGTCAAAGCCTTCCAGCTTCAGGGTGTTCAGGGTATGAAGCACGGCATGATGCTCAAAGGCAGAGGATATGATATGGGTTTTGCCTTTCTTCTTTCCGGCAAGGGCAGCGGAACGGATGGCCTGGTTATCGGCTTCGGATCCGCCGGAAGTGAAATAAATCTCGCGCGGCTGCGCGTTAATCACGGAAGCAACCTCTTCACGGGCCTGTTCCAGGACTTCTTTGGCCTGCTGACCGATGCGGTACAGGCTGGAGGGGTTTCCGTAACAATCCCGCATACAGCGGGTCATGGCTTCAATGGCCGCCTCACTCATGGCGGTGGTCGCGGCGTGATCCGCGTAAATGCTCATTCAGGCAACTCCTTTGCTTACAATTGCTTCAGCAGCATGAGCATTATATTTCCTTTTACCCACCATGTCAATAGGCAAATAAAAACCGGACGAGTTTCCGGCACTGATATCTCTCCCGGCACAGCGGCAGGAAGAGAAAGGATCAGCACCGGCCTGAACGGAAAAACAGAACAGAGCGGAGGATATATACTTGACTTGCCTACCTACCCTACGGTAAAATAGGCAATAAACATTTTTCGGAGGGATCCCGTATGATTTCCACAAAAGGCCGCTATGCGCTCCGGGTGATGATTGACCTGGCGGAGAATGAGAAAGGCCAGCCTGTGCCGCTGAAGGATATTGCGGAGCGGCAGGGTATCTCCAAGAAGTACCTGGAGATCATTGTAAAAGAACTGGTGGATGGAAAGCTTGTGAAGGGCGCCAGCGGCAAGGGCGGCGGCTATGTGCTGCTGCGCAAGCCGGAGGAGTATTCCATCGGGGAAATCGTGGAACGGATGGAGGGAACCCTTGCTCCGGTGGCCTGCCTGCAGAAGGACGCGGAGGAATGTCCGCGGGTGGCCAGCTGCGTGACGTTCCCGCTGTGGCAGGAGCTGGATCAGCTGGTGCATGACTTCCTGTTCTCCAAAAAGCTGAGCGAACTGATTCATAAATGACACGCAGAGACAAGCAATGACAAGAAAACACCCTTTGCCGGGACGGCAAAGGGTGTTAGTGTTATCAGCGGTGAGATACCAGTGAAGCGTTATCCGTCAGCTGTACTGCGGTTCAAGCCTCCGTAAGTCTGCGCATGATCTCCTGGTAAGCTTCCTCGACGCCGCCCATATCACGGCGGAAACGGTCTTTATCCAGCTTTTCGTTGGTTTTGCTGTCCCAGAGACGGCAGGTATCGGGGCTGATTTCGTCCGCGAGGACGATGGTGCCATCGGACAGGCGGCCGAACTCCAGCTTGAAGTCCACCAGGGTAACGCCGACGCCCTTCCAGATGGCTTTCAGTTCTTCATTCACCGCAAAGGCGTACTTTTTGATGGTCTCGATTTCCTCTTTGGTGGCGAGCTTCAGCGCCAGGGCCTGATATTCGTTGATCAGGGGATCGCCCAGATCGTCGTTCTTATAGGAGAACTCGATGGTCGGCGCGTCGAAGACAATGCCTTCCACCACACCGTAGTGCTTGGCGAAGGAACCGGCGGAAATGTTGCGAATAATCACTTCCAGCGGGACAATGGAAACTTTTTTTACGAGGGTTTCCCGTTCGCTGAGCTCCTGCACGAAATGGGTGGGGATGCCTTTCTTTTCAAGCCGCTGCATCAGCATATTGCTCATGTGGTTGTTGATGACGCCCTTGCCCTGAATGGTTCCCTTTTTCAGGCCGTTGAAAGCGGTGGCGTCGTCCTTATAATCGACAATCAGCAGTTCGGGATCATCCGTGCTGAACACCTTTTTGGCTTTTCCTTCATAAAGCTGCGCACCCTTAACCATGGCTGTATCCTCCTGAGTGATTTTTTACGGGGGGAATTATACTGCACGGAAGGAGATTGTCAAGAGGACGGATCGTTCCTTCTTTGTATCTGCAAAACGGATATGATATGCTGTTTCAGAATGAGATCCGGAAGGAGATAAAAATGAATCGGAAGATATATGAATACCGGGGCTTTATGCTGGACGTCTGCCGGCACTTTATGCCTGTGAACGAAATCAAAACGCTGCTGCTGGCTGCGGCTGAGCTGAAACTGAACCGGATGCACTGGCACCTGACGGACGATCAGGGCTGGCGGATTGAAATCAGGAAGTATCCGCTGCTGACGGAAAAGGGATCCCGGCGGGGAGATTCTTATTTCGGCGGAACACCGGCAAAGGAACGGAACAGCGGGTTCTACACACAGGCGGAGATCCGGGAGGTTGTAGCGTACGCACGGGAACTCGGAATAGATATTATTCCGGAAATTGAGATGCCCGGACACGCGGCGGCCCTGCTGGCGGCTTATCCGGAACTGGGCTGCAGGCGCGGGGACGGGAAACACTGGGAAGAGAAAGTGGAAATATCCGGCGGGATTTTTCCGGCACTGGTGTGCGCAGGCCGGGAGGAGGTCTTCCATTTTCTGAAAGACGTCCTGGACGAGGTGATGGAACTGTTTCCCTTCCCGGCTGTGCATATCGGCGGGGATGAAGCGCTGAAATTCCGCTGGCGGCGGTGTCCGGACTGCCAGCGGCGGATCCGGGAACTGGGCCTGAAATCAGAGGATGACCTGCAGCGCCGGCTGCTGATGCAGATCGGTGAATACCTGGCAGGGAAGGGACGGAAGACCGTTGTGTGGAATGACGTGCTGGCGGGCGGCATGCTTCCGGATCACTTTATTGTGCAGCAATGGATGGGCGGCCGGGAGAATACCCGGGCATTCATGAAAGCCGGCGGATCGGTTATCCGCTCCGATACGGATGATTTCTATCTGGACTACTGCTACGGCGCGATCGACGTCCGGCATATCTGGGAAACGGAGCAGGTGCCGGACTATGCCGCGGGAATGGAAGAACGGCTGCTGGGTATCGAGTGCCCGCTGTGGACAGAACGGGTGGCGGATCTGGAACGGGCTGCATGGCAGCTGTTTCCGCGGCTGACGGCGGCGAGCCTGAAAATGTCCGGGGAGGATCAGGCTCCCTGGGAAGTATTCAGGGAGAAAGTGAAGGAACTGGAGGCCGAAGTGGAAAAGAAGACCGGCCTGAAAGGTGCGCCGGAGGAACTGTGGAATATGAGCCCGGAAGACGCGGCGGCGGACCGGAAAAAAGAACAGCAGACGATCTTATCCGGCGAGGCGGAGGCCTTTGAACTGAAGGAACGGAAAATGGTGCTGCTGGAGGACGCGGAACGGCTGGCGGAAAGCCTGGGGATTGCCCGGGAGTTTGTGCTGAAGGGCGGAGACAGCGTCTGGGCGGAAATCAACGGACAGGCTATTCCAAAGCAGGATGACGGCGCGGGGATTCTGATCCGCCAGCTGATGACCGCCACGGAAAGCCGGAAGTACGGTGCCTGGAAGGATATTCCGGAAGAAATCTGGGTGGATACAATGAAGTGCTTTCCGCGGTTCGTTTCAGAGTACAGAAGATCCTACGGACGGGACGGATTCGACCGGTACGGGTGGACTGTCCGGCAGATCGGAGCCAGACTGTTCAGGATCGGGGAACTGGAATACGAAATGGCTGAGACTCAGACGGGCGAACGGGAAATCGGCCTGCACATTCCGTCAGATTCCCGGCTGGAACCGGAAAGAATAAACGCGTCGCTGCTGGCAGCCGGAAGATTCATCCGGGAACGGTTCCCGGAATGGGCGGATGCGCCGAAAACCTGCGAAAGCTGGCTGCTCTCCCCGGTGCTGAAGGAACTGCTGCCGGAGGGATCAAGAATCCTGAAGTTCCAGAACGCGTTTGAAATCCGGGAGGTTTATCCGGAGAATGACGATGCGCTGGAATGGGTGTTTTATGTGGCGGAAGGACAGCGGGAAGGGCTGGATCTCAGCAGACTGCCGGAGAACACATCGCTGCAGCGGAAAATGAAGGCGCTGATGATGAACGGACGGAAACCGGGCGCAGCGAAAGGGACATTGATTAATTCGGAATTCAGAATTCAGAATTCATAATTGTCAGTATTTACCGGCAGGACAAACAGGAATTCGCCGGGAGTTTTTTCTTGACAGGAAGAGCTTGCAGTGGTAGCATACGGGCAGCAGGGCAAGGGCGTCAGGCAAGACGGTCTGCCCTGCGCTCTTTTTTTGTTTGAAAACAGGTTTTGTGAAGAACGCAGGACTGCCGAATGTTGACAAAGGAGTTAATCAGCATGTGCGGAATAGTTGGGTATACGGGACATGTACAGGCGGCACCGATCTTACTGGACGGACTGGCACGGCTGGAATACCGCGGGTATGACTCCGCCGGACTGGCGGTACGTGACGGCACAGCTCCGGCGGAGGTCGTGAAGGCCACCGGCAAGCTGTACCATCTGGCGGACAAGACGGACCAGGGCCGCGCCCTGCCCGGCTGCTGCGGCATCGGCCATACCCGGTGGGCCACACACGGCGATCCCAGCATGGTGAACGCGCATCCGCATGTGAGCGGCAACTGCTCCGGATCCGGCTGCGGCCCGGTGGAGAGCGACGTGGTGGGCGTGCACAACGGCATCATCGAAAACTTCACGGAGCTGAAGGAAAAGCTGCTGCGTCATGATTACGCTTTTTACAGTGAAACCGACACCGAGGTGGCGGTGAAACTGGTGGACTATTATTACAAGAAGTATAAGATCGGCCCGGTGGACGCTATTACCCGGGCGATGGTCCGGATCAGGGGAAGCTATGCGCTGGCGCTGATGTTCAAGGATTATCCGGACGAAATCTTTGTAGCCCGGAAGGATTCCCCGCTGGTCATCGGTACAGCGGACGGCGCTTCCTATCTGGCGTCGGACGTGCCGGCTATCCTGAAATACACGCGGAATGTATACTACATCGACAACCTGCAGGTCGGCCGGATCACCGCCGGAGAGGTGAAGTTCTATGACCTGAACGGGGATGAGGTGCATCTGCCGCTGACCGAAATCACCTGGGATGCTGCCGCGGCGGAAAAAGACGGATATGAGCACTTCATGCTCAAGGAAATCCACGAGCAGCCCAAGGCGGTTCGGGATACGCTGAACAGCCTGGTGAAGGACGGAAAGATTACGCTGGCGGAGACGGGGCTGACCGATGAGGAACTCCGGAAGATCAGCCGGGTTGATATTGTGGCCTGCGGTTCCGCCTGGCATGTGGGCATGGCTTCCCAGTATGTGATCGAGGATCTGGCGAAAATTCCGGTGCGTGTGGAGCTGGCGAGCGAATACCGGTACCGCAGCATTCCCGTGGCGCCGGATACGCTGGTGATTATCATTTCCCAGAGCGGAGAAACCGCGGACAGCCTGGCGGCCCTGCGGGTGGCCAAGGAGCGCGGGGCGATGACGCTGGCCGTAGTGAACGTGATCGGATCCACGATTGCCCGGGAAGCGGATCATACGCTGTATACCTTGGCCGGACCGGAAATTGCCGTGGCGACTACGAAGGCCTACAGCGCCCAGCTGATTGCCATGGATGTGCTGGCGGTCCGGATGGCCGCGGTCAAAGAGCAGATTACGGAAGAACAGGTGACCGGCTTCCTGGAGGCACTGGCCGCCATTCCGGACCAGATCGGCCGGGTGCTGGAGGAAAAACAGCGGCTGCAGTGGTTCTCCTCCAAGATCGCCAATACCCACGATATCTTCTTTATCGGCCGGGGACTGGATTACGCGATCAGCCTGGAAGGCAGCCTGAAGATGAAGGAGATCAGCTATATCCATTCCGAGGCCTACGCGGCAGGCGAACTGAAGCACGGAACGATCAGCCTGATTGAACAGAACACCCTGGTGATCGGCGTGCTGACGCAGGGAAGCCTGTTTGAAAAGACGCTGAGCAATATGCTGGAATGCAAGAGCCGCGGCGCCTACCTGATGGGGCTGACTACAAACGGGAATTTCTCGGTGGAGGATTCGGTAAACTTCACCGTTTATGTGCCGAAAACCGACGAACACTTTATCGCGTCCCTGGCGATTGTTCCCCTGCAGCTGCTGGGCTATTACACCAGCGTGAACCGGGGCCTGGATGTGGATAAACCGAGGAACCTGGCGAAGAGCGTTACGGTCGAATAATCCTGAAAAAGGATTATTCGAATGAAATATCTGACTGCGTCAGATATGAATTATTTTCCTTCGGAAAATGTGAATTATCGGCCTTTGGCCGATGTGAAATATCCGGCTGAAGCCGGATGTGAGAATTTGTTATTTCCAAATGAAGCGGAGCAACGGTGGAGGAAAAGAGGATGACAAAGTATATTTTTGTGACCGGCGGAGTGGTTTCAGGTCTGGGAAAGGGAATCACGGCAGCGAGCCTGGGGCGGCTTTTGAAGGCCCGGGGACTGAAAGTGGCGGCACAGAAGCTGGATCCCTATATCAATACGGATCCGGGAACCATGAGTCCCTATCAGCACGGAGAAGTCTATGTGACCGAAGACGGCGCGGAAACCGACCTGGACCTGGGACATTATGAGCGGTTCATTGACGAAGACCTGAACAAGTACTCCAACCTGACCACCGGCAAGGTATACGCGAACGTTCTGCAGAAGGAACGGCAGGGCGGCTATCTGGGATCCACCGTACAGACGATTCCGCATATTACGGATGAGATCAAACGGTTTATCTACCGGGTCGGCGAAAAGACCGACGCAGATGTGGTGATCACAGAAATAGGCGGCACGATCGGCGATATTGAAAGCCAGCCTTTTATTGAAGCAATCCGGCAGGTAGGCCTGGAAGTGGGCCGGGAGAATGCCTGTTATATCCATGTGACGCTGGTGCCCTACCTGAAGGCCAGCGGAGAGCATAAATCCAAGCCCACCCAGCACAGCGTGAAGGAACTGCAGGGCATGGGCATCAGCCCGAATGTGATTGTCCTGCGGGCAGACGAAAAGATTACCGATGAGACGATTTTCACCAAGATCGCCCATTTCTGCAACGTCAAGGATGACTGCGTGATTGAAAACACAACGCTGCCGACCCTGTACGCGGCGCCCCTGATGCTGGAGAAGGCCGGCCTGGCAGCGGTGGTCTGCCGCGAACTGGGACTGAAATCCCCGGCGCCGGAACTGAAGGACTGGGAGGAACTGGTGGAGCGGATCGGACATCAGACCCGGAAGGTAAAGATCGGCCTGGTGGGTAAATATGTACAGCTGCATGACGCCTACCTGTCCGTGGCGGAAGCCCTGCGCCATGCCGGCTATGCCCAGGATGTGAAAGTTGAAATTGAATGGATTGATTCCGAAAAACTGACTGCAGAGACAGTGGAAGAACTCCTGAGCCCCCTTCATGGCATTATCGTGCCCGGCGGTTTCGGAGGCCGGGGCATCGAGGGAATGATTCTGGCGGCAAAGTGGGCAAGGGAACATCACGTGCCCTACTTCGGCATCTGCCTGGGCATGCAAATTTCCGTGATTGAATTTGCCCGGAACGCGGCAGGAATGGAAGGCGCCAATTCCCGCGAGTTTGACGAGAACGCCCCTTACCGGGTGATCGACTTCATGCCGGGACAAAACGACGAGATCGACAAGGGCGGCACCCTGCGACTGGGCCGGTATCCCTGCATCCTGAAGGAAGATACCGTAATCGCAAAGTGCTACGGGGAAACCCGGATCGGCGAGCGGCACCGTCACCGGTACGAGTTTGCCAATGAATACCGGGAGGCGCTGGAAAAGGCGGGACTGTGCCTGTCCGGTCTGTCTCCGGACGGACGGCTGGTGGAGACCGTGGAGATTCCGGACGAAGACTTTTTTGTGGGCGTACAGTTCCATCCGGAATTCAAGAGCCGGCCGAACAAACCGCATCCGCTGTTCATGGGATTTGTGGGGGCGGCAGGCCGCAGAGCGGAATGACTTCCTTTCCCGGACTCCGGGACGAAAAGAATATGATTTCCTGCTGAAAACAGGATCTGCCGGGGTGCGGGGATGAATTCCCGGCACCCCGGCAGTTTTCCGTTCCGCGGCGCGGAAGGATTTCCCGCCGTTCCCGCAATCAGAGTCAGGAACCGTTCCCTGCGCAGAAACGAATTTGTTGTACAAAAAAGCAAAGACTTTGCGATTTGCATTGGCTTTGCAACATAGAGTTGCATAAAACCGGGAAAGGGTGCATAATACTTATTCAGAGAAGGCAATTGAACATAAGGCGGACAGGTATGGAGTTTTTTCTGAATTATCTGCACCAGAAGGTGCCCCAGGCAGACAAGAGTATTCCCGGGTATTACCGCAGGGCATTGACTTCCAGCGAAGTTTTGCTGGTGGTGTATTTTATTATCTGTTTTTTCCTGTTTCCGCTGATCAACAACGGACGGTGGGAATGGAGTCCGCTGGTGTTTGCCCTGCTGTCCGGCTGCTGCCTGTGGATGCTGAAACGCGGCGGCGTGAGAATCAACCTGATCAAGTATGCGGTGGTCAGTATCGGCTGGGTTTGCTGGAACGTGAGATATTTCGGCTGGAACAGCGGCGTACAGCATATGATGACGCTGATGCTGGTATTCGCATTCTTCAACGTTTATGACAAGCCGGTCAATAAACTGCTATGGTTCCTGTCGATCCTGACGATCCGCGTGGGCCTGTTTTATCTTTCACAGACGTTCGCGCCGATCTACAGCATGGACACAAATGCCAACACGATCTACCAGACACTGAATACGATTGCGTTTTTTCTGATGCTGGCATGCGCCTGTATTGTGTTCAGCTCAAGTATCCAGGAGACGGAACGGCAGCTGCGGCTGCGGAATCAGATCCTGCACAAGGAAGCAGGTACGGACCAGCTGACCGGACTGCCGAACCGGCGCATGATGATTGAACAGATTGAACAGTACTGCCGGGAAAACAGGGAACAGACATTCTGCGTGGCCATTGCCGATCTTGACTTTTTCAAACAGGTGAACGATACCTACGGGCACAAGTGCGGAGACTATGCGCTGATGAGGCTGACAAAGCTGATGGAAGAGCATGCCATGGGCCGTTACAGCGTGTGCCGGTGGGGTGGAGAGGAATTCTGCTTCTTCCTGCCCGGGATGAACCTGGATCAGGCCGGAGCGGTGATGACCGACCTGTGCTTCGCGGTGGAAACAATGAAGCTGGAATATAACGGAAACGAGTTCTCGATTACGCTGACCATCGGCGTGGAGGAATATGATTTTGTTTCCCCGCTGGACGGACTGCTGAAGGCCGCGGATGATAAGCTTTATATGGGCAAGAAGGCAGGAAGAAACAGGGTAGTTGTATGATCCAATGATGAATGGAAAGTAAATGATTCCGGTTCGCCGCTGCGCGGCGAACTTTTTTTGCAGACGCAGACAGAAAGATTAACACTTTTATGGAATGATGGTATAATATACGGAAATCAAAAAGAATGCCGGATAATATGTAACGTCGGGAAGATGATGGGTATGGCTGAAAAGAACGGTGAGGAATTCCAGAGCGCGGCAACGCGGGTTTCGCTGGTCAGCATGATTACCAATGTGGTGCTGACGCTGCTGAAGCTGGCTGCCGGTCTGATTGCACACTCCGGCGCGATGATCAGCGACGCTGTGCATTCCGCCTCGGATATCTTCAGCGGACTGATTGTGCTGATTGGTGTGAAAATATCGTCCAAGGAACCGGATGAACAGCATCCCTACGGCCATGAACGATATGAGTGTGTGGCGGCATTGCTGCTGAGCGGGATCCTGGCGGCTGTGGGCGGAATGATCGGCATCGGCGCGGTAAAGGATATCCTGAAGGGCGGAGCGCAGAATGAAATTCCAGGGGTACTGGCACTGGCAGCAGCACTGATTTCCATCGTAACCAAGGAAAGCCTGTTCTGGTATACCCGGGGGTACGCGAAGAAATACCGTTCCACAGCGCTGCACGCGGAAGCCTGGCACCAGCGAAGCGACGCGCTGAGTTCCATCGGCGCGCTGATCGGTATCGCGGGCGCACGGCTGGGCGTACCGGTGATGGAGCCGATCGCCAGCCTGATCATCGCGGTCTTTATTCTGCGGGTAGCTGTGCGGATCTTCAGGGAAGCCATTGACCAGATGGTGGATCATTCCTGCAACGAGGAAGCGGAAAGCGCATTCCGGACCACGGCGCTGGAACAGCCCGGCGTGGAGGGCGTGGAGCTGCTGCGGACGAGAATGTTCGGCAACAGGGTGTATGTGGACCTGGAAATCTCCGCCGATCCGAACCTGACGCTGGCGGCGGCCCATGAAATTGCGGAAGGCGTGCATGACGCGATTGAGAAAACTTTTCCGGAGGTCAAGCACATCATGGTGCATGTGAATCCGGCAAAAGAACATGACTGAAACTGATTTCCTGCGGTTCCTCCATTGCAAGGGCCGCGGGTTTTCTGTAAAATAACGCGGAAGAGAATTCCACTGAAAAGGAAAGGGTGATTGTGATATGAAAAAGTTCCTTGCAATGATGACGGCCCTGGTGCTGGCTTTAGGCTTGTGCGCGTTTGCTGCTGCGGAAGGCGCGGATATTTCCGGACTGAAGGTGACCACTCCGGGCGGCGCTCCGGCGCTGGCGCTGGCGGCGATGGCTGTTGAAAATCCGGGGCAGTATACCACGATTGCCGCGGATACGATTGCCGCGGCTTTTGCCGGAAAGGAAGCGGACTTTATTATCGCTCCGCTGAATGCCGGGGCAAAACTGTACAAGGCCGGGAAATCCACCTATAAGCTGGCAGCGGTAGTGAGCTGGGGCAACCTGTTCTTTGCGGCACAGAAGGAACAGATTACAGAGGATGACCTGAAGGGAAGCATTACGCTGTTCGGGGAAAACACGATCAACGCCTCCGTGGTGCTGTATGCCCTGAAGGAGAACGGTATTGAGCCGGCGGAAGTGACCTACCTGGCCGGAGCAGCTGACACCCAGAGCCTGCTGCTGAGCGACGAAAACGCCATCGTGGTGACGGCGGAACCCGCACTGACCGCGGCACGGATGAAGAATGACAAAATCACCGGCATCGGCGTGAACGATCTGCTGAAACAGGCGAACGGTATGGACGGCTACACCCAGGCTGCCCTGTTTGTGAAGGCGGAAACCGCTGAAAACAATCCGGAAGCCGTGGCAGAATTCCTGAAGCAGGCGGAGGAAGCCTGCGGAAAGTGCACAACGGACGTGACCGCAGTGGCGGAGGCTGCCGCGGCGCTGGAAATCCTGCCGAACGCCAAGGTGGCGGAAAAGGCGATTCCCGGTTGCGCGATCCGCTTTGTGAGCGCAAAGGACGCCAAAGAACAGGTGGAGAAGACCGCACAGATTGATCTGAGCCAGTTCGGCGGGGAAGTGCCCGCGGACGACTTCTATTATGGAGCAGAATAAAAAAGGACTGAATACCCTGGCGTTCTGCCTGGGAATCCTGCTGGCAGGGGTATTGATCCAGACGGCCGGATGGCTGAAAGGCGACCGGCTGGTTTTTCCTGACGTGGGAGAAATCCTGCGGACGTTTGTCCGCATGCTTGGAGAAGAACGTACCTGGCAGCAGATCGGTACGACGCTGGTCCACCTGGTGGAGGCACTGGCGGCCGCCGCGGCAATCGGTACGGCACTGGGCCTTGCCCAGGGGAAAAGCATGTTTATCAGGAATCTGCTGAAGCCGCTGATGATCCTGCTCCGGTCCATTCCGATGATCGTCATGACCGTGATCATCATGGTGCTGACCAAGTATGAGCGGGTGCCGCTGATTGCGTCAGCGCTGATGCTGATTCCGCTGATCAGCGAGGCTACGGCGGAAGGACTGCGGCGGATTGAACCGGAAATGATCGATGTTTACCGGATGAACAGCGGGTTCAATGCCAGGGTCCTGTTCCGGGTTTATCTGCCGCTGATGGCCGGGTACCTGAAACAGGCGTATATCAACGCCGTGGGTATGGGCATCAAGCTGGCCGTGACTACGGAATACCTGGTACAGGCGCGGAATACGCTTGGAAAAGCGGTGTACAGCAGCGCATACTTTAATGAGTATGCGGAAATCTATGCGTACGCACTGATCATGATACTGCTGGCAACGCTGGTCAGCGCGGTGCCGGAGACAATCAAGCGGATCATCCGAAAAGGATGATCCGCTTATTTGAAAATGAAAAAATGGTTGAAAAAACAGTGCTTTGGGCACTGTTTTTTCTGAATGGATGGAGATTGTCTTCGTAAAGAATGAAAAACCGCCTGCGAGATGCAGGCGGCATAAATGATCGGTTTCCAGTAAAGCGTTGAGCGCTGTCAGATGAAGAAGCTTTCAGCTTTTCGCAGCTAAAAGTTTCTTCGCGCTGGCAATACGGACGCAGAGGGTGAAGGTTTCCATGGCGGTTTTCAGCTCCGGCAGGGTCGGATAGGTGGGAGCGATCCGGATGTTGGAGTCGTTGGGGTCCTTTCCGTAGGGCCAGGTCGCGCCGGCGGGGGTCATAATAACGCCCGCTTTCTTCATGAGGGCGACAATTTCCTTCGCACAGCCGGGCATGGAATCAAAGAGGATGAAATAACCGCCGCGGGGTTTGGTCCAGGTACCGATATCCAGGCCGGCCAGTTTTTCCTCCAGGGTGTTTTCAACCATCTCGAACTTGGGCCGGATGATGTCCGCGTGCTTGCGCATATGTTCCACCATGCCGTGGATGTCGCTGAAGAAGCGGACGTGACGCAGCTGGTTCACTTTATCATGACCGATGGTCTGATATTTCAGGGTGGCAACAAAATCCACCATGTTGTTGGGACTGGTGGCAACGGCGGCAATACCGCTTCCGGGGAAAGTGATCTTGGAGGTGGAGGCAAACTTGTAAACCAGGTCCGGATTGCCGGCGCGCTTGCACTCCGCCAGGATTTCAATCAGGTAGTCCTGATGATCGTCATAGAGATGATGCATGCCGTAAGCGTTGTCCCAGAAAATCCGGAAGTCCGGCGCGGCAGGCTTGAGCCGGGCGAAGCGGCGGACCGTCTCGTCCGAATAGGAAATGCCGGAAGGATTGGAGTATTTCGGCACACACCAGATGCCCTTGATGGTATCATCCTCGCTGACCAGCTTTTCCACGATGTCCATATCCGGACCGGTGGGGGTCATGGGGACGGGGATCATCTTGATGCCAAAATATTCCGTGATGGCAAAATGGCGGTCATAGCCGGGGACGGGGCAGAGGAATTTTACCTCCGGCAGCTTGCACCAGGGGGTACTGCCCATGACGCCGTGGGTCCATACACGGGAGATGGTATCGAACATGACGTTGAGGGAGGAGTTCCCGTAGATGATGATATCCTTGGGGTTGTTCTCCATCATATCGCCCAGCAGTTCGCGGGCTTCCTGGATACCGGTCAGCTGACCGTAGTTCCGGCAATCGGTGCCGTCTTCACAGGTGAGATCAGATGAAGAATCCAGAACGTCCATCATGTGCATGGAAAGGTCCAGCTGATCGATGCAGGGAATGCCCCGGCTCATATTCAGCTGCATATCCATGGCCTGAACCTTTTTGTATTCCTTTTTCAGCTCTTCCAGTTCCTGGTTCAGTTCCTCTACAGACATTTCCACATAAGGCTTCATGATGAACATCCTTCCTTCGGAAAAAAGATCAGAAATTACGTTATCACAAACATCTATGGTTTTCAAGCATCGGGTTGTATTTCTGATGAGCTAAAAAAAGGAATGTGAGACACATTCCTTTTTCATTGAAAAATGAAGCCGGTTTTATTTCCCCAGGATGCGGAGAAAGTTGAAAAGGCCGAGGTTCCAGATGTCAAAGTTGTGGTCTCCGGGGCATTCCTGCCAGTGGAAATTGGCTTCCGTGAGCTGATCGGTATACTTCAGCAGGTCTTTGGCAGCGGCGGAAGCAGAGGCATAGGCGATGGAATCCCCGGTGCCGCAGAGATTATAGAAATAACGGATGGGATAAGCGTCAAACTTTTTGATTTCCGCGGCCACTTTGGCAGCGGGATAGCTGGTGGGTGCCGCGGAGAAGGCACCGAAGGCGGAGAACAGGTCCATGCACTCGCACAGGCCGATATTGATGGTCTGCATGCCGCCCATGGACAGTCCGGCCATGTAGCGGTGATCCCGGTCTCCGTAAGTGGCATAATGTTCGTCCATCCAGGGCAGAAGATCATTGCGGATTTCCTGACCGAAGGAGTAGAAGGCCTGCATGTTGCTCCAGTCTGTATTGCCGCAGTCCTTTGTGGAGCGGCCGTTGGGCATGACGATGATCAGGGGCCTGATCTCGCCCTTCGCAATGAGGTTGTCCACGAGGTTTTTACCCATGCTGGGATTGCTGAGGAAGCCCCATTCCCGCTCGGTACCGCCGACGCCGTGGCAGAGAACCAGCAGATCATACTGATTCTCCTCCGAATAACCGGCGGGCAGATAGACCAGAGCAGGCTTGGTGATTTCCGCCCGGTCACCGTAATAATCTTTGGAAGGATACTCGATCCTTTGAACCAGACCGCCATCCTGAACGCTCTTTCTGTACTCCATGGGCAGCTTCTCCGGAAGGTCCGGAAGACCGGGTTCCGCAAAGGCGGCGGCGGTGAGACAGAGCAGGCAGACAAGCAGGAAAAGAATCAGGAACAGTTTCATGAGGAGAACCTCCTTACTCAGAACAGTTTCAGCAGCTGATTTAACTATATGCCTCCCATCCCCGGAAGACAATAGACAATTGTTGCGGTGATGAATGTCACCGAAGATTAACATTCCGGGGTGGAAATGTAAGCTTGAGATGGTTGAAGCTCTAAGGATTATACATTATCATAAAGTGCGAAAGGTGGGAAATGTATGATCGGAAAGAATCTTCAGAAACTGCGGAAACAGAACGAGCTGACCCAGGAAGCGATGGCGGAGCTGGTGGGCGTTGCCCGGCAGACCATTGCCAAGTGGGAAACCGGTGAAAGCGTGCCGGACCTGGAAATGGCCGGAAAACTGGCTTCCGCGCTGAAAGTTTCCCTGGATGATCTTACGAACGCGCCGGAAAATGAACTGGACGGCCGGCCAGGCATGAGAGGAAAGCACATGTTCGGCGTGGTGACAGTGGGCGATAAGGGACAGATTGTAATCCCGGTCCGTGCACGGCGTGTTTTCAATATCAATCCCGGGGACCAGCTGATGGTGCTCGGGGATGAAAACAGCGGCATCGCACTGGTAAACGCGGAGTTTTTTATGAGTGTTGCGGAGGAAATACGAAATGGCTATTGAAATGACAAGCCCGTTGAAAGTGAAGGGACTTTGCAAGCAATATCCGGCCTTCAGGCTGGAGGATGTCTCCTTTGAACTGGTGCCGGGTAGTATTACAGGTTTTATCGGACGGAACGGCGCGGGCAAGACCACAACCATCAACAGTATCCTGGCGTTTGTGAAACCTGACGCAGGAGACATCTCCTTCTTCGGGATGGAATACCCGGAGCATGACCGGGAAATCAAGGAAAAGATCGGATTCGTATCCGCCGGAATGACGTACTATACCCGGAAGAAACTGAAGACGATCACAGCGGTGACGAAAACCTTCTATCCCGGCTGGGATGACGGCGCTTACCGGAAATGGCTGAATGCCTTCAGCCTGGATGAAGAAAAGACGCCGGCGGAACTATCCAACGGCATGAAAATCAAGTACGCCCTGGCGCTGGCCCTGAGCCACGGAGCGGAGCTGCTGATCCTGGACGAACCGACCAGCGGCCTGGATCCGGTCAGCCGGGAGGAACTGGTGGAAATCTTCCTGAAACTGAAGGATGAGGGAAAAACGGTTTTCTTTTCCACGCACATTACTTCCGATTTGGAAAAATGCGCCGACCGGATCCTGTTTCTGCAGGAAGGAAAGCTGAAAGCAGATGAGGAACTGGAAACGTTCCGGGAAAACTGGCGGATTGCGGAATGCGGAAAAGAGATACCGGAGGAGCTGAAGTCAACAGCAAAAGGCTGCTGCCGGGTACGGGACGGCTATACTGTGCTGATCCGGAAAGAAGAAGCCGGAAACACTGAGACCCGGGCGGCAAGCCTGGAGGAGATTATGATTCACCTGGAAAAGGAGGGAGAGGAAGCATGAAGCTGCTGATGAAAGAGTGGAAACTGTGCATGCATCCCACGGGATATATCATGCTTCTGTGCGCGGCACTGGTACTGGTGCCGGGATATCCCTATACGGTAAGCTGCTTCTATATGGGACTGGCAATCTACTTTATCTGCCTGACGGCGCGGGAAAACCATGACGCTTCCTATACCCTGACCCTGCCGGTATCCCGCGGGGACGCGGTGAAGGCCAGGATACTGTTCTGTACAGTGCTGGAAATCCTGGACCTGCTGCTGATCGGCCTGATGATCCTGCTGAAGAACGCCATCGGGAATATGCCGAATCCGGCCGGCCTGGACGCGGGACTGGCGCTGATCGGAGAGGGAATGATTGCTTTCGCCCTTTTCAACATGATTTTCTTCCCACTTTACTACAGGGACATCAACAAGCCCGGAAAGGCTTTCGCATTTGCCGCAGGCGCCATGTTCCTGTGGATTATTATGGAAATTGCCGCCACGTACACAGTGCCGTTCTTCCAGGCACTGGATACGCCGGATCCGCAGAACCTGAGCGATAAGGGCCTGTTTACCCTGGCGGGACTGGCGCTGTTTGCCGGCGGAACGGCAAAGAGTGTGCAGATGAGCACGAAACGGTTTGAGGAAGAAGACCTCAGTTTGTAATGAAGAATGAAAAATGAAAAATGAAGAATGGAGGATAAAACAGTTTCCGGAGTGATCCGGAAACTGTTTTTTTGAATTGAATGATGTGTGGAAACAGGACAGGTACGGGAAATGAAAAGCTGGTTTTTGATTCTTCTGATTTGCAGAGAATGATGGTATAATAACTTATTATTGTATATGGTTGCAGTTGGAGGAAAAAGCATATGTCCAGGGAGCAGAAGGTTACACTGAAGGAATGGCTCTTTATTACGGCCGGAATTCTGATTATGTCGGCGGGAATCTATTTTTTCAAGTTTCCCAACCATTTTTCCACCGGCGGTGTCACGGGCATAGCCATTATCCTGGGACATTATATTCCTTCCATTACTCCCGGAACCCTGGTAACGATTATCAACATTGCGCTGCTGGCCCTCGGATTCGCAGTATTCGGAAAATCCTTCGGGATCCGGACAGTGTATGCTTCGCTGCTGTTGTCCGGCACCCTGCAGCTGCTGGAAGTGATCTGTCCCCTGGAGGCGCCGATGACCTCCCAGCCGCTGGTGGAGCTGCTGTTTGCCGTCGGTCTGCCGGCGGTGGGTTCCGCGATCCTGTTCAACCTGGACGCCTCCTCCGGCGGGACGGATATTATCGCAATGATCCTGAAAAAGCATACGGCGCTGAACATCGGCATCGCGCTGCTTTGCAGCGATATCATCATCACCGTATCCGCCTGCTTCGCATTCGGCATGGAAACGGGGCTTTTCTCCATCCTGGGCCTGATTATCAAGTCCCTGTTCATGGATCTTGTGACAGATAACCTGAAAACCAAGAAGTGCTTCCAGATCATCACATCCGATCCGGAACCCATTGAACAATTTATCACCGCGGAGCTGCACCGGGGCGCGACCCGCCTGCACGGGGAGGGCTCCTATACCCACGAGGGAAAAACCGTGCTGCTGACGGTGGTATCACGGCATGAAGCGGTGCTGCTCCGGAACTACATCCACAAGCAGGATCCCGCGGCGTTCATGATCATCACCTCCAGCACGGAGATCATCGGAAAAGGATTCCGCGGAGTGAACTGAAACCACAGATCAGGAGGAGAAATTCATATGATTCATTTCGGTATGCCGACCCTGATTGAAAATCACACGCTGCAGGACAACATTGACCTGTGCGAAAGCCTCGGCCTGCGGTTCATTGAACTGAACATGAATTTCCCTGAATATCAGACAGACGAGCTGCAGAAGACGGAGAAGCTGATCCGGGCCGCAGAAAAGGCCGGAATCTACTATACCATCCACCTGGATGAAAACCTGAATATCGCAGATTTCAACCGGCTGGTTTCGGAAGCCTACCTGGAAACCGTCCGGCAGTCCATTGAAGTGACCCGGAAGCTGATGGGACTCCGAGACTGCCTGGATCCGGAAAAGCGGCCCCTGACGCTGAATATGCACATGAATCCCGGCATTTATATCACCCTTCCGGACCGGAAAGTGCAGATGTATGAGCGGGATTTTGAAACTTACATGAAAGCCTTCGCTTCCTTCCGGGCCTGCTGCGAGGAGTGGATCGGAGCGGAGGATATCCGCATTGCCGTAGAAAACACAGACGGCTTCCGCAGCTACGAGCAGGAAGCTGTCCGATACCTGCTGGAAAGCCCCGTCTTCGGACTGACCTGGGATATCGGCCACTCAAAGGCGGTACATGAGACGGACGTTCCGTTTATCACCGAACATCAGGACAGGCTGATTCATTTTCACATCCATGACGCGACAGAAACGCCGGCTAAAAATCATCTGGCGCTCGGCGACGGAGAGCTGGATCTGACCGCGAGGCTTGGCCTGGCGGCACAGCGAAACGCACGGTGCGTCCTGGAAACAAAGACCGTTGAGGCACTGAAAAAATCCGTTGCCTGGCTGAAAGAGCATCATCTGTGGAACGTGTAAAAGAAAGCCGGAGGATTCCAATGCAGAACTTATTCACATCCGCCGGGGAAACGCTGACCGGTATGCCGTGGAATACCTATCCGCGTCCGCAGCTGGTCCGGAAGGACTGGCTGTGCCTGAACGGACAATGGGAGTTTATCAGCGGCGGAACAAAAACGGAAATCCGGGTTCCGTTCTGTCCGGAAAGCCTGCTTTCAGGTGTAAACCTGCCAATGGAATACGGCCGGGAAATGGTGTATTCCAGGCGCTTCACCGTGCCGGAGGACTGGCAGGGGAAACGGATTCTGCTTCACTTCGGCGCTGTCAGCCGGAAAGCGACGGTCAGGATCAACGGAAAAGAAGCGGTTTCCCATGACGAGAGCTATCTTTCCTTTTCGGCGGATATTACAGATCTGGTCTGTGAAGGGGAAAATGAACTGTCGGTCACAGCGGTGAACGATCTGTCCCATCAGCATCCCTGGGGCAAACAGAAAGAAAAACGGGGAGGCATATGGTATACCCCGGTGTCCGGAATCTGGCAGACGGTATGGCTTGAGCCGGTTCCGGAACGGTATATTCACTCCCTGACAATCCATACGGGCAGGGATTACGCGGAGATCACGGTAAACGGCGCTGAAGAAGGCGCGGTTGAAATGAACGGCGTCTGTTATCCTCTGGTGCGGGGCACAGCACGGATCGGGATCGGGGATCCGGTCTGCTGGAGTCCGGAGAACCCGTATCTGTACCGGTTCACAGTTGCTGCGGGAGAGGATCGGGCGGAGGCTTATTTCGCCCTGAGAACGCTGTCCGTTGAGCGCGTCAACGGAATCCGGCGGCTTTGCCTGAACGGCAAACCGTATTTCTTCCACGGCCTGCTGGATCAGGGATACTGGAGCGACGGCCTGTATACGCCGGCAGATCCGTCCTGCTATGAAGCGGATATCCTGGCCATGAAAGCGCTCGGTTTCAACATGCTGCGGAAACATATCAAAATCGAGCCGGAACAGTTTTACTATGACTGCGACCGGCTTGGGATGATCGTTTTCCAGGACATGGTGAACTGCGGAGAATACCGCTTCCTGCGCGATACCATTCTGCCGACAGCCGGATGGAAACCCATGAAGGACGCACGCCTGAACCGGGACCGGACGGCCAGGGAGAATTTTCTGAAGACGATGGACGCAACCGTCCGCCTTCTGGACAATCATCCCTGTATCTGCCTGTGGACCATTTTCAACGAGGGCTGGGGACAGTTCTGTGCGGACGACGCCTACCGGCGGCTGAAAGCGCTGGATGCCAGCCGGTTTGCTGACAGTACTTCCGGCTGGTTTGCCCGGAAACTGAGCGACGTGGAAAGCCTTCACATCTATTTCAAAAAGCTCCGGACCGGAAAACAGGACCGGCCGCAGTTCCTGTCAGAGTTCGGCGGATGGTCCCTCAAAATTCCGGAGCACAGCTATAATCTGGAAAAGACATACGGATACAAAAAGTATGAAGACAGGGAAGCTTTTGTCCGTGACCTGAAAGCACTGTACCTGGAAGAGGTGCTCCCCCTGATTTCAAAGGGATTGTGCGCTGCCGTATACACCCAGGTTTCAGATGTTGAGGATGAAACCAACGGCCTGCTGACCTTTGACCGGAAGGAAGCCAAGGTGACCCCGGACGAGTTCAGGGATGTATCCGAAAGGCTTTACAGGGCGATGAACGAGCAGGCCTGAAAGAGACCGGAGGAATAAGAGGTGCTCCCATGAAGAAGAACAGGAAATTCCAGGCGGCCCTGATCATATTCTCGCTGACCGGCCAGATCGCGTGGGTTGTGGAGAATATGTATTTCAACGTGTTCATTTACAAAATGTTTCGCGCGTCTGCATCGGATATTGCGCTGATGGTCACTGCCAGCGCCATTGCCGCTACGCTGACTACCATCCTGATGGGGGCCCTGTCTGACCGGATCGGGAAGCGGAAAATCTTCATGTGTGCCGGATACATTGCCTGGGGCATTTCCATTATTTCCTTTGCCCTGATCCGGAAGGACGTGATTTCCTCCCTGTTCGGCATGGTGACCGGCGCGGCAACCATCGGAATCACGCTGGTGATCATCATGGACTGCGTGATGACTTTCTTCGGTTCCACGGCAAACGACGCCGCATACAACGCATGGCTGACCGATTCCACGGACGCCACCAACCGCGGGGCTGCCGAAGGCATCAATTCCATGATGCCGCTGATATCCATCCTGGTGGTGTTCGGCGGATTCATGGGATTTGACCTGGACCAGGCTTCCAGCTGGACGACCATCTACTGTATTATCGGCGGTCTGGTCCTGCTGATAGGTATCCTGGGGTTCTTCCTGGTGGAAGAAGCTCCGGTGAAAAATCCGGACAGCCTGGGCTATTTTGCCACGATCCTGTATGGATTCCGGCCGGATGTGATCCGGAAAAACGCGGTGCTGTATTTTTCCATGGCAGCCTTTATTCTCTTCAACATTTCCATCCAGATCTACATGCCCTACCTGATCATCTACTATGAGCAGACGCTGGGCATGGCGGACTATGTGCTGATTATGGCGCCGGCCATCATCCTGGCCGCTGCAGTGACGTTCTTCTTCGGAAAGCTGATTGACCGTTTCGGATTCAGGAAGACGGTCCTTCCGGCCGTGTTCCTGCTGGCTCTGGGATTTGTGCTGCTCTGGCTGGTGCCTTCTGTGATTCCGGCGGAGGGTATAGCGATGAAGATCCCGGTATTCATCGGTTCGTTCCTGATGATGTCCGGTTACCTGAGCGGAATGGCAGCATTCGGTACACAGCTGCGCAACTATACGCCGGAACACATGGCAGGCCGATTTCAGGGACTGCGGATTCTGTCCCAGGTGCTGATTCCCGGCATCATCGGCCCGCAGATCGGCGCATGGGTGCTCCGGAATGCGCCAACCGTTTCCAACAGCGACGGTACCACCTCGTTCCTGCCCAGTGCGGATATTTTCCTGACGGCGCTGATTGTACTGATAATTCTGACTGCGGTGCTGACCGCCTGGCTGCTTCGTAAAAGAAAAAGTGCGGAAAATCGGGGGAACAGATGAAGTTTCTTTGGAAGCATATCAGAAAATACCGGTGGATGATCCTGTTCGGGATGCTCCTGAAACTGGCCGGAACGCTGACGGAGCTGCTGATTCCTTATGTCATGGAGCATCTGCTGGACCATGTGGTGCCGCAAAAACAGACGGCGCCGGTTTTGATGTGGGGCGGAGCGATGATCCTCCTGGCCTGCCTGGTGCGGTTCCTGAATGTGACGGCCAATAAAAAGGCAGTATGGATTGCCAAGGAAAGTATCTTCACGATCCGGCGTGATCTGTTCCATTCCGCACTGAACCTTTCCGGCAGACAGACGGATGAGATCGGCCTGCCTTCTCTGATTTCCCGGATGACCTCCGACACCTACAATGTGCAGAACTTTATCCGGGCGGCGCAAACGCTGGGGATCCGGGCGCCGATTATGCTGATCGGCGGGATTGCGATTACGCTGACCATGGATACAGGCCTGGCGCTGATCCTGTGCATTATGGCACCAATCATGATCGGCCTGGTGGTATTCATCTCCTTCAAGGGGATTCCGCTGTATGACATGGTACAGCGGGGGATGGATGATATTGTACGGATCATGCGGGAAAACATTACCGGTATCCGTGTGGTGAAGGCGCTGAGCAAGGAACCGTATGAGATGCGGCGCTTCGGCGGAGCGAATGACATTACCTCTAAACGGGATATCAGGGCCAGTATTATCATGGCGCTTCCCGGTCCGGTGGTGACGCTGTTCCTGAATATCGGCCTGACGCTGATTGCTTTTATCGGAGCCAAACGGGTGAACGCGGGCGTGACGCAGCCAGGCGTGATCCTGGCCTTTCTGACCTATTTCAATATGATCCTGATGGGCGTGATGGGCCTGAACCGTGTGTTTCTCATGCTCTCCAAAGCCAACGCTTCAGCGGCACGGATTGCCGGGGCGGCGGAGGTGGAGGAGGATCTGGCCATCCTGCCGGCAGAAGCCGGCGCAAAGACAGACAGAGAAGGCTACATTGTGTTTGATCATGTGACCTTCAGCTACGCTGAAGACGACGGAGAAACACCGCAGGATAAGGCGGCTTTCGCCGGGCTCGCACGGCAGCAATGCCTGAAGGATGTGGATTTTGAAATCCGCAAAGGCGGTTCCCTTGGCATTATCGGCGCCACAGGCAGCGGGAAGACTACCATTATCAACCTGCTGATGCGCTTCTACGATCCCGGGGAAGGACATGTATTTATCGGCGGCCGGGACGTGCGGACCCTGGACAGGGATGAACTGCGCAGGCGTTTCGGCACGGTGTTTCAGAACGATACGGTGTTTGCGGCAAGTATTCGTGAAAACGTGGTTTTCGGCCGGAAGGTGGACGGCGAGAGGCTGGAAGAAGCGCTGGCCGACGCTCTGGCGGCGGATTTTGTAAAGGATTATGAGGACGGCGCGGATCATATGGCAGCCATTCACGGCGGCAATTTTTCCGGCGGACAGAAACAGCGGCTGCTGATTGCCCGGGCCCTGGCAGCGAAACCGGATATCCTGATCCTGGATGACAGTTCCTCGGCGCTGGACTACCGGACAGACGCGGAGCTGCGCAAGGCGATCAGCAGCAAGTATGCCGGGACTACCCTGATCGTAATCGCCCAGAGGATTTCTTCCATCATGAACCTGGACGAGATTATCGTGTTGGATGAGGGCGGAATGATCGGCAAGGGTACGCATGAGGAACTGATGCGGAACTGCCCGGTTTACCGGGAAATCCAGCAAACCCAGATGGGGGAGGCGGAATAATGGCAAAAAGAGACTCCATTATGACCAAACCCAGGGATTCCAGGGGAACTTTGCGGCGGCTGCTGTCCTATCTGGGCACGTTCAAGGTACTGATCCTGCTGGTGGCAGTGCTGTGCCTGATCAGCAATGTACTGAGCCTGTGGGGACCGACACTTGCAGGTTCCGCAATCAACGAGGCCGCGGCAGGAAAAGGCCTGGTCAACTTTGAACGGGTCACCTGGTTTGCGGTGCGGATGCTGGCGGTATACGTCTGCTCATCGCTGATCACCATCCTGATCCATATGATCATGGTGAACGTGTCCAAACGTGTAGGCCGGAAGATGCGGCAGGACATTTTCGACAAGCTGATGCGGCTGCCGGTGGGCTTTTTTGACCGGAACCAGGCCGGCGATATCATCAGCAGGGTTTCCTATGACGTGGACGTGATCAGCACCTGTATGGCTACGGACGTGGTGGCGATCCTGACCAGCATCGTGACGGTAATCGGCGCGCTGATCATGATGATCCGGATATCCCCGGTGCTGAGCCTGGTGGCGCTGGTGACGGTGCCCGCTTCCGTTATTTTCACCGCCTATATGCGGAAAAGAACGCAGCCCAGGTTTGTGAAGCGGTCCCGGTCCTACGGGGCAATGAACGGTTTTGTGGAAGAACAGCTATCCGGGCAAAAGACGATCCAGGCTTATGCCTATGAAGACCAGATTGACGAAAAATATGAGGACATCAACCACCAGGCGGCCGAAGCCTATTATGACGCGGACTCCCTGGCGGCGACCATCGGCCCTACGATCGGCTTTATCAACAACATCGGCCTGAGCCTGATCACCCTGCTGGGATCGGTGCTGTATATGAACGGAGTCATCGGGCTGGGCAGCATCTCCTCATTTGTTTTGTATTCCCGGAAGTTTTCCGGACCGATCAATGAGGTGGCGAACATCATCAACGAGCTGTTCTCTGCCCTGGCGGCAGCGGAACGGGTGTTCGGCCTGCTGGACCAGGCGGAAGAACTGCAGGACGCAGAAAACGCAAGGACTCTGACGGACACAGAAGGCAACGTGGCACTGAACCATGTTTTCTTCGGCTATGATCCGGAACGGACGATCATCCATGATTTGTCCATGCGGGCGGACGCGGGAAAACTGACGGCGATTGTAGGTCCCACGGGTGCCGGAAAAACCACGATCATCAACCTGCTGATGCGTTTCTATGACGTGGACAGCGGCAGCGTGACCGTGGACGGACAGGACGTGCGGGAGCTGACGCGCAGAAGCCTGCGGGCTGCCTATGCCATGGTGCTGCAGGACACCTGGGTGTTCCGGGAAACGATTTTTGACAACATTGCCTACGGCAAGGAGAATGCCACGATGGACGAAGTGGTGGCCGCGGCGAAAGCGGCCCACATCCATCCGTTTATCATGCGGCTGCCGGAAGGCTACCAGACGGTGATCAGCGAGGACGGCGGCAACATTTCGAAGGGGCAGAAACAGCTGCTGACCATTGCCCGGGCGATGCTGTACGATTCCAGCATGCTGATCCTGGATGAGGCTACCTCCAACGTGGATACCTCCACGGAACGGGAAATCCAGCGGGCTATGCGGGAACTGATGAAGGGACGGACCTGTTTTGTGATTGCCCATCGACTTTCCACGATCCGGAACGCGGACAATATCCTGGTGGTCAATCAGGGAGATGTTGTGGAACAAGGGACGCACGATGAACTGATGCGGGCGCGGGGGTTCTATTACCGCCTGTACCGGGCTCAGTTTGAATAAAAAAAGAGCTTGACATGTCGTCTCCAGTAAGATATAGTGATCACAATTAAATGAGAAAGGAGGTTCTTTGTATGGTCAACTTTGCAAATACCGGACGGCTTACAGCAACCGGAACTACAGTTAAAAATATCCGCATCGGCAATATGCCCGATCATACGAAGAGCCTGATGAAATAAATCTCCGGCACACTTCTGATATGAGCGGCCGCTTGTCCGTACGGATAAGCGGCTTTTTGCTGCGCAAAAAAGAATAAAGGAGGCGAAAGGGATGAGCAGTTCTGCGCACGGAAAAACCCCGGCAACCAAAGAAAAAATAAAACAGGGAGCCGGCGAATAGCCGGCCGGGAGGGAATGATGTTTTTTCCGGAACAGATGAACCCGGACGACCGGTTCCATGACTGTACAGTCAGGATGGGACAGGTTCAGATCCGGCTGTCCGCCAATGAACGGAAAGAGCCGGATCGTACCGGAATCCTGGGCAGGAACGCCTGCCAAACCCTTCAACAGGGGAAAAAATAACGAAGAAAGGAGATCAGAAACAATGATTTTATGGAATATCTTTTTTACACAGACACAAGAATGCACAAATAATCAGGTACCGGAACAGATGAACCGGTATACTGTCCACACAAATGAAAAAACAGATGAGCAGCGCGGGAGGAGGTATCTCAGTACCCGAAGGAAGCCGCGCCGTAAAAGGAAGGAACCATTATGGATAAGAATATGCAGATATATGAGATGGTTGCCGGGGGGATGGATACCGCCAGTTTCAGGCAGCCCGGCATGGCGGACAGTGCGATCCGCCGGAACACCGAACCCTGTTATGTGACGTACGGCGGTGAAACTTTTTACATCGGAAATGAAGGAAAGCCGCCTGTGAACAGGAAGATTCGACGGCACTTTTTCAGCCGGATATTCCGGCACAGGAACAATAAGGAGAAAAATGCTTGGAAGGAAGTTATCGCGTAACACAGGTCCACAGGGACCGGTACCAGGTGAAAAACGGAACGGAAGAACTGTACTGCGTACTGACAGGCAGCCTGCGTTACCGGGAGGAATATCCGGTAGCAGGCGACTTTGTAGAGATCACAGTCAATCCTTACGGTGACAGCCTGATCCGGTCCATCCTGCCCCGGCGGACGGCTTTTTTCCGTCCGGACCGGGGCGGTCACGCGGACGGATTTGCCAAGAACCTGCAGATCCAGCCGTTGGTGGCGAACATTGATTATATCTTTATCATTACCTCTCTGAATCACGATTTCAGCCTGAACCGGATCGCACGGTATGCCTCCATGGCAACGGCCGGAGGTGCCGTGCCGGTGGCTGTACTGACTAAAGCAGATCAGTGCCCGAATGTGGAAGAGATGGAGAAAAAAGTGTCTGAACTGAGCAGCCAGCTACGGGTGGCGGCAGTCAGCGCCTATACCGGATTCGGGCTGGAACGCCTGCAGGAATATTTTACGCCCGGAACAACCATTGCCCTGCTGGGGTCTTCCGGCGCGGGTAAATCCACCCTGATCAATACGCTGGCAGGGCGGGAGATCATGCAAACCGGCGGGATCCGGGAGGATGACTCCAAGGGACGGCATACGACCACTCACCGGGAGATGATCGAAATCAACGGCGTATTCTTTATCGATACACCCGGGCTGCGGGAACTGGGCATGATCGGCGCGGAGGAAGGGATCAGCGGAACATTTTCCGATATAGCCGACCTGATCAGCCAGTGCGCTTTTTCTGACTGCACCCATGGCAATGAGCCGGGCTGCATGGTCCGCAGGGCACTGGAGAACGGCTCCCTGACTTCCGAAAGATGGGAAACGTATCTCCGGCTTGAGCGGGAGAACAGAAGGAACAAAATCACCAAAAACGAAATGATGATGAACATTGCCATGAACCGCCGCAAAATGAAGGAGCAGCGAAAAGGACGATGAAACAAAAAGAGTACCCCGCGGGCGGGATACTCCTGTGTCCGGTGAAGATCAATCCTGCAGGGCGAGCTCGGCAGCCCGGACAGCATGGATCTCCGTTGTATCGAAAACCGGCAGGACTGAATTTTCCTGCTGAACCAGCAGGCCGATCTCCGTGCAGCCGAGGATGACGGCTTCAGCCCCCTGCTCCTTCAGTCCGGCAATGATCTGACTGAAACGGATACGGGATTCTTCTTTGATGATACCCAGACACAGCTCCTTGTAGATGACGCTGTTAACGGTTTCCACACCTGCCGCGTCCGGAATGAGGACTTCAAAACCGCGGTCAATGAGGCGGGATTTGTAGAAATCCTGGGTCATAGTGTACCTGGTTCCAAGCAGGGCGACCTTCCGGATGCCGGCAGTTTCCAGCCGGTCGGCTGTGGCATCCGCGATATGGACAACGGGAACAGAGATCTTTGCCTGAATCTGCGGAGCTACCTTGTGCATGGTGTTGGTGCAGATGACGATGAAGTCCGCGCCGGCGGATTCCAGCTTTACAGCCGCGTTTCCGAGGATTTCAGCGCTTCTGTCCCACTCGCTGTTTGCCTGGCAGGCTTCGATTTCAGCAAATTCGACGCTGTAGAGGATGATCCGGGCAGAGTGCAGGCCGCCAAGACTTTCACTGATCTTTTCGTTGATGATCCTGTAGTAGGGAATGGTGCTTTCCCAGCTCATTCCGCCGATTAATCCGATTGTTTTCATGATTGATTTCTCCGATTTGTGATGTTGGGTTATGCCAGAATTCTGGTTGGAATCCGCAGCTCCGCAAGGCCGCGGCAGATCACGCTGGCCGGATCCCCGTAAAGCGTGTCGGGAGGAAGACGCTTCAGGGCGCAGATCAGTTCCTCCTGACCGGGCAGAAGATCCGGAGCGTAGAAAGCACCGTAATCGCGGTTGCCGGGAGCACGGGAAATCTTTCCGGCTGCGGCAGCGATGTCGATGGTATCCAGGTCTCCCAGACAGGCTGTTTCGGCTCCGGTATTACCCATGTAAAGCAGCCGGTTCTGATGAACAGACAGATACAGTTCCTCCTGCTTTTGGGCAAAGAGATCCTGCAGGGAAAGCCCCTGCTCCAGCTGTTCCGCCATGGCGGCAGGAGTGGATTTTTCCGCGTTGCACAGGCATTCAGAGGTCTTCTGTCCCCACAGCTCCAGCCGGCCGGAAAGGGCCTGCAGGTCTGCCAGGGAGGCACGATACGGTTCGTATTCCGGCATGCTGGCATGCGGGGTATAGTTGGGAACGGCAAAGAAAATGAAATCCGGCCGGAGTTGGTCCAGCGTCCTGCTGATCCAGCCGGCGTCCTCCGGAAAGAAGCGGTTCATCATCAGGGAAACGCTGAGCTCCGCACCGCAGGATTTCAGGAATTCCGCGGCTTTGACCGAGGCTTCACAGGCGCCCTCCCGGCGGACGATTTCATCATGATGTTCCGGATTGCCGTGAAGGGTAATGCCGAAATCCTTATAACCGCAATCCAGGTAAGCCCGGACGGCGGCTTCCTTATCCGGACGGCGCAGAAGGGCGATGCCGGTGGTCATGCCGTGGTGAAAGTGAGCAATGTGTTTCACAGAGGCCGCAGCGCGGATAATGGCAGCAATATCCGGATGATTGAAGGGCTCATTATCCATGGTAAAGCTGGCAGGGACCGGCAGAGCAGCACCCAGTTCATCCAGCCGGGCGATACACCGCAGAGCGTCTGGAAGCGGAATGCTCCGCCCGGGACCGCCGTTGACATAGCAGTGCCTGCAGCGCGTATTGCAGCCGGAAATGATCAGATCAAAATTGATATCCATTGCGAACTCCTGTATCAGGTCTTCCGGATCGGCCTGCCGACATGCATCTCACGGCGCCAGGCCGGCGCTTCTCCGTCGTCTCCCCAGTATTCATCCATTTCGATGATTTTTCCGTCTGATATTCTGAGAAAAGAGACGACGTGGAAGGAAACGCTGTGATCCGGCGGAAACACACGACCGGCCAGAATGAACGTATCGCCGCTTTCCATGAAGCGTTCGATTTCACCGGTCCAGTCATTGGGATAATCGCAGTTCACCCGGACGTATTCCGCAACCGTGAACTGCTCGTTGGAGCAATGCCAGCGGATGACGGCATCCTCCCGGAACCAGGAAGGCAGACGTTCCCGGTTCTGGGAAAGAACGTCCTGCCAGAAAGCTTTGTAATCCATGCTGTGTCCTTTACTCATGCCTGTCTGGTATTGATCCAGACCAGGAAACGTTCGTCAGTCTGTTCCGCAATCGCGCCGCCGTTGGCCAGCGCGACAGCCAGGGAGGCCCGGTTGTCCAGATGAATGGTGACCAGCACTTTGTCGATTCCCATTTCATCCGCTTTGCGGAGCAGCAGCTTCAGGAGCTCTTTGCCATAGCCTTTGCCGCGGTACTGCGGCGCAATGCCGTAACCGATATGTCCGCCCGCCTTCCGAAGGGCGTCGGTCAGGAAATGCCTCAGCTTGCCAAAGCCGACAGGCACTCCGTCCGCGTACAGCCAGTAGATCGTAGCGGGGACCTTCCAGCCGTCAACGATGCCGTCCAGTTCGGACTCCTGCTGTTTTTTCACCAGCCAGTCCTGATACGCTTCATAGGTCAGGCCGTTGACATTGTTCTGCAGGCCGTTCTCCTCCAGGGGAATATCCTGCAGCATCTGATAGACATCCTTTCCGTCACCGACGGAAAGCTTTCTGAGTTCCAGCATGAGGTTTATACTCCTTTTTCAGACCGGCCGGAAGCTGTCTTTTTCCACGGCATCATACAGATCACGCTGCATTCTGCCTTCAAAGTAAGCTTTCAGCTCCAGGTTCCGGTTCCATTTTTCCTGATCATACATTCCGTAACGCCGCTTTACATCCGACATCCGGTCTACAATATCCATGACGCCTTCCGCACCGGAAATGGCGTCGCACAGCTGGATCAGGGAATCGTAATCATCCGGGACAGTTTCCGCCAGCTTTGTACAGATCAGGTCAGTTTCTTCTTCTGATGTATCCCGGTTCCCAACATAATCATCGATTTTCATCCCGTTGAAGGAATGGGTCAGGCAGATCCGGGCAGCGTCCGGATAATCCAGGCTCATCATATAGGTATACCCGTCGGAGACATGACCCAGATGCCTGACACCGAACTTCCGGCCGATATCGTGCAGCAAACCGAGTACATAGGCTTTTTCCGGGCAGAGACCGGCATACAGGGCGATCTTTTCCGCACAATGGGCGGCGGTCCTGCTGTGGTTTCCCCAGGGACCGGGATTGCATTGTTCCGCTTCAGCCAGAAGCTTCTCTGCTTCCGCACGGTCAGGATACCGGCCTTTTCCGGGATTGGCGATCCGGACGTAGTAATGTTCCTCATCCTGTCCGACAATCCGGCCGCCGTTTTTGAGCATGATCCGCAGGGAGGCCGGGTTGCTGATGAGCACCCGCAGATAAATTTCCTCCTCCGGCACAATGCGGTGCGCCTCTTCCAGGGTCATGTGCAGGCCTTCGGTTCCGTATCCCTTCCCCCGGAAAGGTTTGCCGATGAACTGGCCGATATGGCCGGCACCGGTACGAAGGGACTCGCACAGGTAATGGCGGATCCGGAACTGGCCGACGATGGTATCATCATCCCAGAGGAAGAAGAAAGTTTCCGGCACATATCCTTCCGGAAGTCCTTTTCCTTCAGAAAAGGCGATCATTTCAGGCAGGGCCTTTTCCGCAAAATCCTCCCGGGAAACGTTATGCCAGGCGTTTGTCAGGCCGTTTTCATCCTCAGGCATATCCCGGACAAACAACCATTCCTTCTCCAGGTCTTCCAGGCAGGCTTTTTTCAGGTATATCACAGGCTTGCTCCTTTGCTTTCAGAACGGCCGGGAGGCCGGGATTTGCCGGGCCGGTCATGTGCTCAGCTCCATGCGGGTTATTAGAGCGTATCATACCATAAACTGCGGGGAAAGAACAGGCGGCAGACGGAAAGATTTCTTTTCAATCCTGCCGGTTACCGGTATAATAAAACAATCCGGGAAGGAGTGTCCCCAAAATGATTATTGAGGAAATCAGGGCGGAGCTGAGCCGCCTGCAGGATACCACATACAGGGAGATGCAGGTCCGGATCATTCCGACTGTCAAACCGGAAAGCATCATCGGCGTGCGGACCCCCGAGCTGCGGCAGATGGCGAAACAGTATGCGCAGGACGCAGACATTGATGTGTTCCTGAATGACCTGCCACACCGGTATTTTGAGGAAAACCAGCTACACGCGTTTATCCTCTCCGGAATGAAGGATTATGCGCAGTGCCTTCGGGAACTGAACCGGTTTCTGCCCTGTGTGGACAACTGGGCTACCTGTGACCAGATGTCGCCGAAGGTGTTCCGGAAACACCGGAAGGAACTTCCGGACAGTATCCGGGAATGGATCGGATCAGGGGAAACCTATACCATCCGCTTCGGCATCGGCATGCTGATGGAGCATTACCTGGATGAGGATTTTGATCCGGTATATCCTGAAATGGCGGCGGCCGTCCGATCCGGGGAATACTATGTAAACATGATGACCGCCTGGTATTTTGCCACGGCGCTGGCAAAGCAATATGACGCGGTTCTGCCTTATATTGAAAACCGCCGGCTGGATGACTGGACGCACAACAAGGCTATCCAGAAAGCCATTGAGAGCTACCGGATCACACCGGAGCAGAAAGCTTATCTGAAGACGCTGAAAACAACGAGGAAATCAAAATGATCAGGCTTGAACAAATCACCGGAAAAAATATATGGGACATCCTGAAGCTTGAGGTCGGTGAGGACCAGAAAAACTTCGTGGCACCGAATGATAGGAGCATTATCGAGGCATATGTCGCGATCACCCGGAACGGACAGGCATTTCCTTTCGGCATCTATGACGGGGAAACGCCTGTCGGTTTCTGCATGATTGGGTTCGGCGCGGACGACGACTGGGAGGACGCACCGGCCATAGCGGAAGGAAACTACAATCTGTGGCGCTTTATGATCGACAAACGTTACCAGGGCAGGGGATACGGTCGGGAAGCGATGAAAAGGATTATGGAATTTATCGCAAAGGAACCCTGCGGTCCCGCAGGATACTGCTGGCTTTCCTATGAACAGGAGAACACGAAGGCAAAAGCCCTGTACGAATCTTTCGGTTTCCGGGAAACCGGGGAATTCGACGGCGATGAAGCCATTGCCGTGCTGAAACTGGAACAGAAAGACAGGAACGCCCTGACAGATCTGTTTGTGAAATGTGCGCGGGAGATCCTGAAGGAGAACCTGCTGGGCGTTTATCTTCACGGCTCCGCCGTGATGGGCTGCTATCAGCCGCAGAAGAGCGACCTGGACTTCCTTGTGGTTGTCAGGGAAAACATGACGGACACGGATAAGCGAGTCTTCCTGGACAGCGTTATCATGCTGGACGCGGCGGGGCCTGCCAAGGGTATTGAGATGAGCATTGTGACCCGGGACGTATGCGATCCGTTTGTGTATCCGACGCCGTTTATCCTGCATTATTCCAGAATGCATACGGCATGGTACCGGAGGGATCCGGAAGATTATATCCGGAAAATGAACGGGACGGACCGGGATCTGGCGGCTCACTTCACCGTGATCCGGGACAGGGGACAGTGTCTGTACGGCCTGCCGGTCCCGGAAGTGTTCGGTGAAGTACCGGAGGAAGATTACCTGGACGCCCTGTGGGAGAATATCAGCGGCGCGGAGAAAGAGATCACGGAGAATCCGATGTACCTGATTCTGAATCTGGCGCGGGTGTTGGCCTACCTGAAGGGGAAAAAGGTCCTGTCCAAGAAGGAAGGCGGGGAATGGGGCCTTGCAGCCCTGCCGGAGGAATACCACGTACTGCTCCGGTCCGCACTGAAGGAATACGCGGAGGGGATCAACGAACAGTATGACCCGGAGACGGCAAAACGCTACGCGGTTTACATGCTGGACCAGATCCGGGCGGAAAGAGAACGACTTTAAGGAGTTTGCTCATGATCTATTATCAGGATAAAGAGCTTGTGATCCGCGACATGGAAGAAGCGGACGGAACGGTTTTTGTGGAGGAATTTACTGCCCAGGGATGGCATCCGAGCCTTGATTATTACCAGAAGAGGATGCAGGAACGGGCGGAGGGGAAATGTGCAGCCCTGACAGCGGAATACCAGGGAAAGCAGGCTGGCTATGTATACCTGTTCCTGGTTACGGAGGAGGGACCGTTTGCGGGAAAGGGCTGGCCGATCATTGTTGATTTCAATGTGCTGAAAAAGTACCAGCGAAAGGGAATCGGCGGACGGCTGATGGACGCGGCGGAACAGATTGCCGGTCAATACGCGGATACGGTCTGCCTGGGCGTCGGCCTGTGTGAAGCCTACGGAAGCGCCCAGCGGATGTATGTGAAGCGCGGGTATATTCCGGACGGCTCCGGCGTATGGTACCAGGACAGACAATGTGTGCAGTACGAAACGGTCTGCACTGTGGACGATGATCTGGTTCTGTTCCTGTACAAGAAACTGCAGGAAGAATGCTCCGGAAAAGAAAACTGAGGAGGTGAACCGGAATGGCGGAAGGAACAGAACAATATGAACGCATTCCGGCCGCTGTTGCGGCGGTGATCGGCAACCGCAGGGGGAAGCTGGACGGGCTGGGAAAATCCGGTGCGCAGGTGGTGCTTTTTGAGGATTATGTGCTGAAAATCCGGCCGGAAAATGACTGGGATACAGAGGATACAAAAATCCTGCGGTGGCTGGAGGGAAAAGTACCGGCTCCGCGGGTGGCGGCCCATGCGGTACAGGACGGACAGGACTGGCTGCTGATGACCCGGGTCCGGGGCTGGGAACTGTGCAAACCGGAAATTATGAACCGGCCGACGCTGCTGCTGGACTGCATGGCGGAGGCACTGCATGCCCTGTGGGCGATTCCCGCGGCAGACTGCCCCTTTGAGCGGACCGTGGCGGATACTCTGGCGCATGCGGAAGCAACGATCCTGGCCGGGAAGTTTGACGCTTCGGACTGTGAGCCGGAAACTTTCGGACCGGGCGGGTTTAAAGATCCGAAAGCGCTGCTGGACTGGCTGAAGGAGAACCTGCCGCCGCAGGATCGGGTGGTCACGCACGGAGACTTCTGCCTGCCGAATCTGTTCACGGACGGAAAACATTTTTCCGGGTTTATCGACGTGGGCAAAGCGGGAGCCGGTGACCGCTGGGCGGACCTGGCGCTGGGCTGGCGCAGCCTGAAGCATAACAGCGACGGTCATTACGGGAAGGTGTATCCCAAAATCAACCCGGACGACCTGTTCCGGGCGGCCGGCATCGAAAAGAACGAAGAGAAGCTGAGGTACTATATTCTGCTGGATGAACTGAACTGACAGGGGAAAATGCAACCCGCCGGAGATTCCGGCGGGTCAGACTACAGACAAAATCCGAGGTATTCACCTCGGATTTTGTCATGTAAAAGCGCCTAAAACCTAATAGAATCAATGTGCAGAGTGTGATTCATGGTGTAATTACAGCACAAGGAGTGAATCGTATCTGAATTTGATGAAATCATAGGAAGATTATCTTCCGAGAGAACTAAACCGCCTTCGGCGGTAGCGCGTTCCCCAGCCGATTAAGGTTACTCTGACTGAGATTCTCAAGCAGCTTCCATTATACATGAACTCCTTTATACTTGGAACACCGCAACTGCGGAAA
>Ga0310695_10001730_pt1 | contig 49619 bp, 36 predicted proteins | sample RumenRJG_04DNA_FD_203882 | JGI IMG/M metagenome (GOLD analysis project Ga0310695, IMG submission 203882) | Bovine rumen microbial communities from Lethbridge, Alberta, Canada - RJG_04 (v2) (version 2) | ecosystem: Host-associated > Mammals > Digestive system > Stomach > Rumen | place: Canada... | reverse complement strand
TCTTTGACTGTCGTGGTCGATGCTAACTACGTTATCGTTGACAATGAAAAGGTCGTGCCGACCGCTGACGTTCTCGCTCAGGAAGACCTCCTCGTTACGAAGGTGGACGAAATCCTGAAGGACCGTCGCGCTATCGAACAGGAACATGCTCTCAAGATGGGCCTTCCTGCTGACGAAGCTGGTCACATCATTGTCCAGATTGACAAGAACATCCCGTATGATGCGATGTATAAGGTCATGGCCACTTGCGGCTTCTCCGGATACACGAATATCGCATTCGCCGTGATGGAAAAGAACGGCGGGGAGGAATAATCAATGGCAAAGAAGAACATAGATCCGTTTATTGCGTCGCTCATGCCGGAATCCGACAAGAAGATGGGCGCAATCGCCGGTGTCTCTCTTGTGATCGCTTTGGCTATGTGTATTTGGGCTTCCATGTACGAACAGGTCGTTGCTGAAGTCGTATTCGACAACGCTGATTCCGTGGACCTTACTACTTCCATGCAGATTGAGCAGAAGGAAGAAAAGAAGGAAGAAAAGAAGAAGCCTGAACCGAAGAAGCCTCGTAAGAAAGCTGGTGGCGGTGGTAAGCCGCGCGGTAAGGGTCAGCCGAACGCTCCGCAGACTCGCGGCGTGCTCAAGCTCCTCACTGCTCAGACCAAGAATGCCTCTGCTGCTGCTTATGACTTGATGAAGAACCAGAAGTTCACCAAGGACATCGATAAGGTGCTCAAGGACGTCGCTGGTCTCCAGACTACGGGTAAGACCGTTCTCGGTGGCCGTCGCGGTAAGGCTAATGGTGGCTTCAATGAAGGTTACGCAGAAGGTGGTTCCGGTGGTATCGGTGACGGCCTTGCTGGTCTCCTTGGCGGTGGTGGTGGTGGTATCGCTACTAAGGCTAAGGGTTCCATCAAGACTCCGTCTATGCGCGATATCGACATGGGTGCCGGTGGTGGTTCTCGTTCCGCTGCAGACATCATGAAGGTTGTCCGCCAGCGTACTCCGGGTCTTCGCCACATCTATAACAAGTGCCTGAAGAAGAAGCCGGGATTCCAGGGTAAGGTTACCTTGAAGTTCACGATCGCTCCGGGTGGCGAAATCATCAGCATCTCCACTGTTTCTTCGACGACCGGTTTCGCAGAATTCGACTCCGAAGTCAAGAATGCAGTTAGCCGCTGGACCTTCAGCAAGGTGAAGTCCGGTAACACGACGGTTACGATTCCGTTCACGTTCACCGAATAATTCACAAGCAAAGCTTGCAAAAAAGACCAGACTCGCGTCTGGTCTTTTTATTTTTTCGCAAGGGTAAAAAAGCCCCAAAAAAATCGTTCTTTTATTAAAATATTCTTGCGTTTTTTCTTTTATAAAACTAACTTTATAAAAGAATTTTCAATAGGAGTTAATCCATGAACTTAAAAACTGTAGCCGCCGTAGGCGCCGCATTTGGGATTCTTGGTGTCGGGTCTGCTTTTGCAACGTTTGCCCGAATTGAATCTATGGGTAAGAACACGACTTACATCATGGACGATGTAAGCATCTTCGATAACCCGGCTAACATCAATCTCTATTCGAACTATTTGATTGGTGAATTCGGTCCTTATACGCAGGATGTTGAATCGGGTAAGAACGTTGACCCGCAGCACCCGAACTTCGGTGGTATCTTCTCCATTTCGATTGGCGATGACAACAATCCGGATCCGCGTATCTCTATCGGTGGTCTCTTTGGCCGTATCAATACCGAACTCATGCAGTACTTGCCGGATGTCGTGATTGGCGAAAATGGTGCTCCGACTAATGTTCCTGAAACGGTGACGAACTTTGACGGCTTCTTGGGTGGTACGCTCTCGGACGGCAACTCCTGGGGCTTGCATGTTTACATTGCCCAGCAGGACGGTGGCGACAAGGCTGAAGACGGTAACTACCAGGTCAAGAAGAACGCTTTTGCTTCTGTAGTCCAGGCAGACGGTGGTTTGAACTACCAGATCTCGAACTACTTTGACTTGGAATTTTCTTTGGCTTTGGCTCGTATCCAGTACGGTCCGGAACACCACAGCTTCTTTGATGACGGTAACTTCTCCTGGTTGATCAAGTCCCGTGCATTCTTTACTTTGGATGCTATCAACGGCGAACTTGTTCCGGCCTTGAACCTCAAGTTCATCGATGCTCCGGGTCTGGACGAAAAGCATGCTCAGGTGGGTGTTGGCGTTAACGTCGCTCTCGACCGTGGCTTCTTCTGGATGGGCTTGGACTTCATTTGGAACAAGAGAAAGGCTCATGACTGGCTCTACAACGCAAATACCAAGGCTTGGACCTACGATTCCCGCAACGAAGACAACAAGCACTGGGACGATCGCACCGATATCGGCGGCATGATCAGCTTCGGTATCGAACGTAACATCTGGTGGGATTGGTTTGTGATCCGCGTTGGCGGTCAGAAGTCTATCCTTTATACAAAGTGCAATGTCAATGACAAGAACGTTGACAAGTACAATGACAAGCAGTATGGCATTTGCAAGGATGACGGCAACTTCTTCAGCACGAACCCGCTCGCTGATGGCACCTCCAAGGACCATGTCGGCTTCGGTTTCGGTATCAACATCGAAGAAAAGTTGAAGATCGACGTGACCGTTGCTGAAGACCTCCTCTTCCGTAACCCGTTCCAGGGCGAAGGCAGACTCTTCTCCAGAATCTCTGCAACGTATTCGTTCTAACTGGTCGTTAGTCAATGGTTAGTAGTCATTAGTTAAGGTCTTTGGCTTGAGTCGATAATTCTAACGACCAATGACCAACAACTAAACACTAGCAACAATTTTCGAAACGCATTCCATCTGGGTGCGTTTCTTTTTTTATTTTATGAGCATGAAGAAAATTTTATCCCTCATATTTCTTGTGTTGCTTTCGTCGTGCTCGGAGCCGACGGAGCGCATCGAAAAGAAACTCCTCACGTACTTGCAGGAAGACTTGAAGTTCATGGTGGCTGAGACTTTGAATGCCAATGCGACAAAGGCGGACTTGCTCGATGAACCGTATTACAAAGTGCGTGATTTTAGGTTGTTCGAAGGCGCCGAAGCGGAAATTTATGCAGCCTATGCCGAGGTCGATTTTTACATCTATCGAGACCTCGCCATGTACGAGAAACGCAAGTACCGTTACGAGGTTCATGGCAGACATTGGGACCGTTATTCCAAGGTTCTAAAATTCGGCAAGGACAAAAATCCGTAGGTTATAAACGAGCTTGATTTAGTTATATTTGGCTTGTGGGATTTCTTTTTTAGAGGGCTAAATTTTGTTCGGACTTTTCTCTTGTGATATCGGTATTGACCTGGGTACCGCTAATACTCTCGTCCACGTGGCTGGACAGGGTATCGTCATTAATGAACCGACTGTGATTGCTGTTGACCGTAAGAGCAATCGTGTGACTGCTATCGGTGGCGAAGCTAAGAAGATGCTTGGCCGTACGTCTGGCGAAAGCCGCGCTATTCGCCCGATGCGTGATGGTGTTATTGCTGATTTTGAACTTGTGGAAACGCTTCTGCGCACCTTCATTACGCGTGTGCAGCGCTATCCGTTGTGGATGGTAAAACCGCGTGTGGCGGTTGGCGTTCCGAACGGAATTACCGAAGTGGAAACGCGTGCCGTGATCGATGCTATCAAGATGACGGGCGCTAAGGAAGTCCACTTGGTCCATGAACCGATGGCTGCTGCTATCGGTATGGGCATCCCGGTTGAAGAACCGGTGGGTAACATGATTGTGGATATTGGCGGCGGTACGTCCGACATCGCCGTGATTGCCTTGAACAAGTCTGATTGCAACGGTTCTGTGCGCGTTGGCGGTGACGAAATGGACGAAGCCATTGTGCGTTACCTCCGTACCCAGTACAACCTTTGCGTGGGTGAAAGCACTGCTGAACAGATCAAGATCCAGATCGGTTCTGCAAGCCCGCTCGAAGAAGAATTGACGATGGAAGTCAAGGGTCTTGACTTTATCGCCGGTATGCCGCGCACGATTCCTATCGGAAGTGCCGAAATCCGCGAAGCCATCAATGAACCGGTGACGACCATTATCGAAGCCGTGAAGCAGGCTTTGAGCATCACTCTCCCGGAACTTTCCGCTGATATTTACGACAAGGGCATTATCCTCACGGGTGGTGGTTCCCAGTTGCGCGGTCTCGACGAACGTATCCGTAGGGAAACGGGGCTCTCCGTGAACGTGATTGACGATCCGATGACTTGCGTTTGCAAGGGTGCAGCCCGCATTCTCGAAGACTTGGACAAGTACCGTCCTGTTTTGGTGGCTTCTTCTACCTAAATTCTGAAATTGCACTTCGATGCTTAGAGCTTTTCGCTTTATTGTCGATCTGTTTTCCCAAAGGCATGGCGTTGTCGCTTTTGCCTTTTTTCTCGTTTTAGGGATTCTGATGCATGCGTCTTCGACGGCGGTGCGCGAGAGCATTGTCGATAAGGCGCTTTCGACGGTGTTTTATCCGGTGCAGCTGTTGCTTGCCTCTGTGAACGACTTCAAGTCTTTGCAGGCGGAAAATGACCATCTGAAGGCGGAAAACGCAAGGCTCCGTCAGGAGACTTACCACGCGAGCGAGGGCTTGCAGGAACTGGCGAGGTTACATACGCTGGTGCGTTTTGACGACAAGTGGGATTTTCCGATTGTGACGTCTCGCGTGGTGGGGCACAACCCCGGGCGTTTTCTCACGACTCTCGTGATTAACCGTGGAACGCATCATGGCGTGAAAGAGAACATGCCGGTGATGTCGATGAACGGGCTTGTCGGAAAGATTACGAAGGCTTCGTTGACGCATTCGCGCGTGCAGCTCCTCGTGGACCCGAACTTGAAACTCTCTGTGCTTGAACGCCGTACGCGCGTGGTGGGCTTCTTGGAGTCTGTGGACGGTCATTTGCTTTCGGCGATGATTCCCTCGCATGCGGGCGTTGCCGAGGGTGATACGCTCATTACGTCGGGACTTGGCGGCATTTTCCCGAAGGGCATCCCGGTGGGCACGGTGCACAGGGTCCGCAAGGCGGATTTGGACGTGATGAGCCTTATGGATGTGAAGCCGTTCCAGGAATTTTCGACCTTGGAAGAAGTGTTTGTGATGCAGAAGGAACCGGATTGGATTATCCAGGAGTTGCTCGATGAGTAATTACGGGTGGTTAAAGACGCTCCTGATGTTTGTCATCGCTTTTGCGGTGCAGTCGACGATTGGCGACTGGCTTAAGATTTTGGGCGTGGGTCCTGACTTTATCCTTATCTTCATTGTATCCGTGGCTTTGCGTTTTGGAGCTGGTGCGGGCTGCTTCTGGGGATTTTTGGCGGGGTTCACGTTGGATGTCTATGCGCCGGTGGAATGGCTGGGCGCCAATACCATCGCCATGACGATTGTGGGGTTTGCCGTGGGGCAGCTCGAAGAACACTTCCTCACGCTCAACTTGCCTCCGAAAGTGGGCGTTCTTGGGCTTGCGTTCTATGTGAACGACATGTTCTATTTCCTCATTACGGGTCTCGAAAAGGATGTCGTAACGACTTTGTTCTTGACGAAAACGGTGCCGGAGAGCATTTATACGGTGATTATTGGCGGTATTTTGTTCTACCTCACTTCGGGGAAGAAGTCGGATGTATAACGATACTTCGGAGAACGAGGCTCGAGTCCGTAGGAATTGGAACGTCCTGATATTTTTGGCGGGGACAGTCATTGTCTTTACGGTGATTCTGCTCAAGCTTTTTTCGCTGCAGTACCTGCATTACGAAGAGAACTTCCAGCGCTCCGAAAATAACCGCTTGCGTCGAATTGAGCTGATTGCCGACCGAGGCTACATTTATGACCGCAACGGGAATGTGCTGGTGCGCAATAGACCCTCGTACCAGATTGCACTCCAGGCGCTTGAAATGCCGCGAAAGAAGGCGGCTAGGGATTCCATTTTCAAGAAACTTTTGAACATCCGCGATGCAGCGGGGGTACGTCTTTTTGATTCGTTGTCGCTCGATACGGCGTTCCAGAGGATCCGCTGGGTGCGTACGCGCCCGGTCCGCATCTTGGAAGATGCGACGATGGAGCAGGTGGCGGTGATTGAAGAGCATTCGACGGAACTGCCGGGCGTCTCGGTGATTATTGAATCGCGCCGTGAATACCCGTACGGAACGCTGGCCTCGCACGTGCTCGGTTACACGAGCGAAATCTCGGAAGAGCAGCTGAAGCTCCCGGAATATGCATCGTACTCGCAGGGCGACCGCGTGGGGCAAAAAGGATTGGAGCAGGAATACGACAAGGAATTCCGCGGCAAGAACGGGCTCAAGCTTGTGGAAGTGAATGCTTCGGGGCGCGAAGTGCGTACGCTTACGGATGTGGGCGGCTTTATTGCGCCGGAACCGGGCTTGCACATGGTTTCGACGATTGACTTGAAGTTGCAAAAGGCGGCGGAAGCGGCGATTCCCGATTCGGCGAAAGGCGCTTTGGTGGCAATCGACCCGCGCAATGGCGAAATCTTGGCGATGGTCTCTTCGCCGCGACTGGACCCGAATATCTTTTCGTTAAAGCGCCGTGAACGCAACAAGGGTTGGGCGCATGTGGCTCTCGACTCGATGCGTCCGCTTACGAACCGTGCGATTTCGGGCGTTTACCCGCCGGCTTCGATTTTTAAGCTTGTGACCTCTGGCGCTGGGCTTGAAAGCGGGATTATTTCGGAGACAAAGTATTACCCGAAAGCTTGTACGGGCGGCTACCAGTACGGGGCGCGTTACCAGAGGTGCTGGGGCGTGCATGGGAACTTGAACGTGGTGCATGCGCTGCGCCTTTCGTGCGACGTGTATTTCTATCAGGCGGGCCTTGAAATCGATATGGCGCGTATCAATGAATTTGCTCGCCGCTTTGGTTATGGTGAACAGTTGCTTGGCGTGGATATCCCGGGCGAGCGTGCGGGCTGGCTTCCGGATTCGGCTTCGTTCAACCGGCGCAATAAGCGCCTCGGTTGGCGCTGGGCTCGCGGGCTTATTTTGAACCTCTCGATTGGGCAGGGACAAATGGTGACGCCTTTGCAACAGGCGGTGTTTATTGGATCTTTGGCGACGAACAAGGGCGTGTACCGACCGCACTTTATGAAGGAATTGCAAGATGCCGAGGGCAATGTGGTGCGCCGCTATGAGCCTGAAATCATCCGCCCTGGAACGATGAAGCCCGAGACTCATCGCGTGCTTTTGAATGCCATGGATTCCGTGGTGAACCATCCGGGTGGTACAGGAAAGAAGGGCGCTGTGCCGGGAATTCGCGTGGGCGGAAAGACCGGTTCTGGCGAATGGAAAAAAGGGCAGAAGACGCATGCCTGGTTTGCGGCGGTCGCTCCGCTTGAAGACCCGCAAATTGCTGTAGCTGTGATTATGGAAGCGGGCGGCGGCGGTGGCTCTGTGGCTGCCCCGATTGCGCGTAAGGTGCTGATGGCATTCTTTGGAAAAGAAGAAGAGGAGCAACAATGAGTTCCGACCGCATTCAAGACAAGTCGTTAAAGTTTGACTGGTTCTTTATTGTCGTGACGCTCACGCTCATGACGTTTGGCGTGTTCCTCGTTTATTCGGCGACGGTGGGCGAGGAACTGGCCGTTTACGATACGCACTGGTTTAGGCAAATCATATACTTCTTGACGGGGATTGCGATTGCGGTGGGGCTTGTTTTTGTGAAGATTGACTGGCTCAAGCGCGTGGCGGTGCCGTCTTACGTGATTGCGCTTGTCATGCTTTTGTTCGTGCTCATTTTTGCGGGCGACGTGAAGGGGGCGGGGCGCTGGATTGACTTGAAGGTCATCAAGCTACAGCCTTCGGAGTTTGCAAAGATTGCGTACTTGATTACGATTTCGTACTGGCTTTCGAAACATCCGGTGAGTTTGCATAAGCTCAAGACTTTTTTGGTGCCGCTTGGACTCTTTGTTGTGCCGTTCTTGCTTGTGCTAAAGCAGCCGGATTTGAGCACGGCGCTTGTGTTTACGGCGGTGACGCTTGTGGGTTTCTTTTTTGCGGGTCTCACGTTTACGGACTTGTTCTTGATTGTAAGCCCTGTCTTGTCGGTGCTGTTTTCGCATTCGCAGTCGATGGTGATGCAAGTCTTGTGGGGTGTTTTGATTTGCCTCGTCGTGTTCTCCGTGTTGCGCAGGCATTTGTCCAAGAAGTTCTCAGGCGTGATTATCGCGACGAACATCTTGGCGGGTTACGCCAGCACGATGGTGTGGAACATGCTGGAACCGCACCAGCAGAAGCGCGTCAATACGTTCTTGGATCCGATGAGTGACCCGCTGGGCGATGGCTATCAGGTGTTGCAGTCGCTTACGGCGATTGGTAGCGGCGGTATTGGCGGCAAGGGCTTTGGGAACGGTTCACAGACGAATCTCTCGTTTTTGCCCGAAGAACATACGGACTTTATCTTTAGTGTGCTCGGGGAGCAGTTTGGCTTTGTCGGGTGCGCGGCGGTTCTTGTGCTGTTTACGTTGTTCTTGTGGCGGGCGTCGTCGATTTGCAAGACGAACGATGACCCGTTTGTGACGCTTGTGACGATGGGGGCGTGCACGATTTTCCTGTTCCACATCACAGTGAATATCGCAATGACGATTGGGCTTATGCCGGTGACGGGGCTTCCGCTGCCGTTCCTCTCTTATGGCGGCTCGTTTGCGCTTGTGTGCATGTTCCTCGTGGGGCTCTTGATGTGCCTACGTTATCAGGGGAATAAGTAATTAGTTATTAGTAATTAGTTATTGGTTATTGGTTATTGGTCCTTGGTCATTAGTCATTAGTTGGCTCGTAAAATAAATTTTTACTGCACAATTTGCCTGAAAAAAGCGTGTTATAGAGATTGGCGCGGTTTTGCACTATGTATCGCTCTTTATAACAGGAGGCTTTATGGGCGTTTTACGGACGGTGGCAAATTTTGTTTTCGGGATGGAATGCTTGGGGTGCGGGAGTTCTTCGGAGCGACTGGACCCTTGGCTTTGCCCTGCGTGCGCGGCGGAACTTGTGCGGGAATCGTGTGCGCCTAAATTCCCGAACGAGGATGCGTTTTGCCTTTTCCCGATGCGCCCTTTGACGCGCAAGCTCGTTCATGCGCTCAAGTACAGGAATATTCCGGGGCTTGCCTCTTACTTGGTGCGACATTCGTCGGCGGTAAAGCAGGGGATGGTGGCGCAGGAACTGTTGATGCTTGCGCAGCCGCTTTACTTTGTGCCGGTTCCGCTCCATAGGGCTAGGTATCGCGAGCGTGGGTACAACCAGGCGGAGCTTTTGGCGGCGGCGCTTGCGACGGCGACGGGTGGCAAGGTTTGCAGGTGGCTAAAACGCAAGACGTTTGTGGTTTCGCAGACGAAACTTTCGAAAGAGGAGCGCGAATTGAACGTGGCGGGGGCTTTTGTGGCGAATTTCCCGCGGGAGATGCCTACGCGGGGGACTGTGGTCGTGGTGGACGATGTTTTTACGACGGGGGCGACTACTTCATCGTGCATGGCATCGTTCGGGGCGGAGTTTCCGCTCCCTTTGAAGGTGTGTACGCTGATTTACGATGAGCCTGCTTCGGCGGCGGCCGACTTTGCGGCGGATTGCCGCGCTTTTTACAAATAAGAAGTATAAATAAAAAGCGTTTCCGGGGCTCGGAAACGCTTTTACGGAGGAAGAGGGACTCGAACCCCCAAGCCTTACGGCGGCGGTTTTCAAGACCGCTGACTTACCAATTAGCCTATTCCTCCAATTGGTGCGCAAAGAATAGAAAAAAATCCCGAATATCGTCAACGATACTTTGCATTTTGTGCGAAATTAACTATTTTTTTACAAGTTATGAGCTACCTGGAAAACGCTACCGATCTTGGAGACGGCGAAGTCGCTGCTCTATTGTTCGAGTACATGCCCAAAATTGCTGCCGAACATAAGACCGACAGCCTTTTGGTGCTTATGGCGGATTTGGGACGGCAGATTGTTCAAGCTGACCGTTGCTCCCTCTGGCTAATCGATGAAGAACGGAACGAACTGTGGACCAAGGTCGCCCATGGTGTAAGCGAACTGCGCATCCCGCTCTCGGCGGGCTTTGTCGGGTATTCGCTCAAGACGGGTGAACCGGTGCTTGTCGACGATGCGTACCGCGATGCTAGGTTTGACCGCCGAAGCGACATCAAGAACGGCTACCACACGACGTCCGTGATGACGATGCCGCTCGAAAGCGATGGTCGTGTGATGGGAGTGTTCCAGGCAATTAACAAGGTCGGGGAGAATGTGTTCTTCTCCAAGAAAGACCTTGAACGCTTGAAGCTTATCTCTGTTTATTCTGCAAAGACGATTGAGTCGGCTATCCGCGCCCAGAAGCTGGAGCGCTATGCAAAGCAGCTGGAACGCAAGGCTGATGAACTCAAGTCGGCGCACATGGAACTTATCCGTATTCTGGGCGAAGTTTCTGAATTCCGCAGCCAGGAAGTGGGCGATCACATTCACCGCGTGGCTGAGATTTCTGTGAAGCTCGCCAGGTACCTTGGACTCCCGACAGACCAGCAGGAACTGATTTACTATGCGGCTCCGCTCCATGACCTTGGTAAGGTCGGCATTGCGGACATGATTTTGAACAAGGCGGGCAAGCTTACGCCTGATGAATTCGAAATTATGAAGTCCCATTCTGTTATTGGGCGCACATTGTTGCGCGATTCCAAGACGGACTTGCTCTGCATGGCGTTTGATATTGCCGGCGCTCACCATGAACGTTGGGACGGTTCGGGTTACCCGGATAAGCTCAAGGGCGAAGAAATTCCGCTTGCTGCACGCATCTGCGCTGTGGCGGACGTGCTGGATGCACTTTCGAGCCCGCGTTGCTACAAGCCCGCTTGGCCGGAAGAACGTGTCAAGGAAGAGATGAAACGCTCTGGTGGTTCGCATTTCCAGCCGGAACTCATCGATATCTTGATGGAGCATTGGGACGATTTTTACTCTTGCTATAAGCCTGATGGCGAATTCGTCAAGAATGGAATGCTCCCGCCTGTGAAATAAATCACACTGAAAATTTTTTTGTCCGCCGTTGTGCGGGCGATTTTTTTTGTGAGTGGGGAGGGAGATTCCCGATCGTCCCCGTCATCCCCGTCAAGCGAGGACAGGCGCGAGGACGGGTAGGCGGGAATGACAATTAAAAATTGCTGAAAATAAAGAAAAAACCTCGGTTTTCACCGAGGTTTCTTCGTGGTTCCGATTGGAATTGAACCAACGACACGCGGATTTTCAGTCCACTGCTCTACCAACTGAGCTACAGAACCATTTCGACGCACCAATTATACATATTTATTTTCGACTTGTCAAGGGTAAAGAGAATATTACTGTTATTTTTTTGAAAAAACTACTAAATTTAGTGTTGTTGGATGGACAATTGAGGTGTCCCATGGAAAAATCTGTGGGAAATGTGTCTTTTATTTTTTAGGTGGTCGCCGTGATACGCTCAAAAAATTGGTTTAAAGAGATTTTTTCTCTGGCTGCAGTCTTTGGTACAGCTTATATGGTTGGCTGTGCTGATGATACCGCAAATGCTACAATCAATAATCCAGGTTTTCAGCCAGGGTCTCAATGTTTAACACCGGGTGCTTGCAATGATACTATCATTAAGTCCAATCCGGATGGCACTAAAGACACTCTCGTTACTCCGCTGAATCCGAGTTACGATACAATGCGAGTCGTTGTCGGGCACGATACGATTATTAAGATTGATACGGTTTACCTGCCGCAGGATACGTCTCTCATTTGGATTGGGCAGTCTGCGTTACGTATAACTGAAATTACTCCGCTTAACTTGGATTTCTTGGATGAAAACGGCGACGATCCGTCTTGGGTGGAACTTTACAACGCAAGCGACAAGGATGTGAACTTGAGCGGCTATACGCTTGTTGAAAGCCGCAAGAATCCTCGCAAGTTTGTTTTTGGTGACGATATCATCAAGCCGAAGGGCTTCAAGGTCGTCTTCTGCGACAAGAAGAATATTTCTGCTGTTGTAAGTGCAGATAACGGTGACCGCCACACGCGTCCGCATACGGACTGGAAGCTCGATAAGGACGGCGGTACGCTTTACTTGATCGACAGATATAATGGAATTCGCGATTCCGTTGATTATCCGGAACTGAATGCCGGCTATAGCTGGGGCATTACGGATGGCGGCTATTGGAAGTACTTTGAAAAGCCGACCCCGGAAAAGCCGAATGTTGGTGTAAAGTCTTATGACGAAACGACTCCGCCGGCAGATATGAGCGGTCTCAAGGCTGGGTTCTATAGCGATGCCATTAAGTTGAATCCGCCTGCACTCCCTGAAGGTGTCAAGCTCCGCTGTACGACCGATGGTTCTGTGCCGAACGAAAATTCTCCGGAATTCAATTCCCCGAAGTCGATTGACCATAGCGTAGCCTTCCGTTGCGCAACGTTCAAGTCTGGCGCTCTTTCGAGCAAGGTAACGACGCGTACGTTCTTCATCGATGAAGATGAAGTGAAGATGCCGATTGTTGCCATTAGCGTGGATTCTAGCTTCTTCCGTGAACATTACATCAAGACGAGCTGCGAAGCCCCGAAGAACTGCAAGGACAGTGCGGGCCTCTATGCCGATGTGGAACTCCCGATTCACGTGGAATACTTTGAAAAGGGTTCTTCTACAAAGGATGGCGCAACCTGGGAAAAGGATGCAGGTATTTCTTTGATGGGTGGCTATAGCCGCTTGAACGACAAGAAGTCTGTTTCGATCCGCCTCCGTGAAATTTACGAAGAAGGTAGCATCAATTATCCGTTGTTCGAAACTCGCAAGGGCGTGAATGACAAGTACAAGTCCTTCAACCTCCGCAATAACGGTAACCGCTATGTGAGCGACTACATTGAAGACGCTATGGGCGGTGCAATCCTTGAAGGCACGAGCGTGGACTACCAGAGAAGCCGCCAGGTAGTGGTGTTCTATAACGGCAAGTACTACGGCATCCATGACATGCGTGAACGCTTCAACAAGCATTATGTCGAAACGAACTACAAGATTGACGCCAACACGGTGAACTTCATCAAGCACTTGGGCAAGGAAGTCGAAGCTAGCAACGGTACGACGGATGCTTACATGCAGATGCTCAGCTTTGTTGCTCAGAACGATTTCTCTGGCGAAAACAATGCCAATTACGCTACGGTGAAGACGATGCTCGATGTGGGCAACCTCGCCGAATACATGGCTGCTGAAATTTATATGCACAACGGTGACTGGCCGAACAACAACGTTCGCGCATGGTCTGCTCCGGGTTATCCGTGGAAGTTCATGGTCTATGACCTTGACCATGGCTTTGACTGGATGTGGGGCGTGAACAATGGTGAATTTGACCAGAGCAACAACATGTTTGCATGGATCAAGAAGGGTGGCGGAAACAAGCCGTGCAAGGACGAAGGCTGCTTTGCTAACCTTTATAACCAGCTTATCAAGAACCCGGAATTCAAGCGCATGTTCATCAACCGTTCTGCTGTGATGTTCACTAGCTACACGAACGGCAAGAATGTGGAAAAGGTTGTCGATGCCATGGTGGCAACGATTGACAACAACGAAATGACCCGCGACCTTGAAAAGTTCAAGCAGGATCAGAAGTGGTACAAGAACTCTTGCGGTGACGGATTCAGCAGAACCGGTTCTTGCCTCAAGTCTTGGGCTGCTAGCCGTGATTCCAAGGTTATCCAGGAATACGAAGAAGAATTCGGCTTGAGCGGTACGGCTTCTGTGACGATCGGTGCTACCGGTAAGGGTACGGTGCTTATGGAAGGTGCTGCACTCCCGAACGGCGCTACGACTTACAAGGGTAAGTTCTTTGTGGGTAACCCGATCCTCTTGACGGCTACTCCGAGCGCAGGTGCTACATTCACGGGTTGGAGCGACGGTGTTGCCGAAAATCCGCGTTTGGTGGAACCGAAGGAAGGCGCAACCTTCACGGCTACGTTCAGCGATTAATTTGATGGCGTGAGTGGCGCTTTGTCGAGAAGCGCGGGCGCCTAAATGAGATTCGCGGCCTGGATGAAAGTCCAGGTCGTTTTTTATTTCTACATTTTACTATATGAAAAGTCCCGTGCGTAAGATGTTCGATGGCATTGCGAGCCGTTACGATTTTCTGAATCATTTTCTGAGCTGTTATCAGGATGTGCTGTGGCGCAGGTATTGCTGCAAGCGCTTGAAAAAGATGATGGCTGCGGGCTTGCTCGCGGAAAAGTCTATTGGCGAGACGCCGCGCGGCTCAAATAAAGTTCGCTTGCTCGATTTGTGCGGGGGTACGGGCGATTTTGCCAACACGTTCCGCAAAATTTTTGAATCTGGTTGCAAGTGCGGGTGTGCGTGCAAGAGCGCTTCGCAAAACGGGGCTTCGCGCGACTTTGTGGTGGACCCGGCTGTGATTGGCGACTTTTCGTACGGGATGCTCGCCGAAGTCAAACCGAAGAAAATCGATGCGCATGCGGTACAGCTCGATGCGATGAAAATGCCTTTTGCCGAACGCCAGTTTGACGTGATTCTGAACGGCTTTGGCATGCGCAATGTGCCCGATGCCCGTGGCGCCTTGCTGGAATCGTATCGCGTGCTTGACGCGGGCGGCTACCTCTGCGTTTTGGAATTTTTCTCGCCGAGGAATTTGTTCAATAAGTTCTTCTATAAAGTGCTTGCACCGCTATTTATCCCGGTGATGGGCGCCTTCTTTAGCGGTAAGCGCGATGCTTACGAATACCTGGTAAATTCGATTATCCGCTTTTTGCCGGTCGATCAGTTCTGCAAAATGGCCGAAGAATGCGGCTTTGAAGTTAAGCAAGTCAAGATGTTCGATGGCGGGATTTCGTTTGGCGTGTTCTTGCACAAGCCGGGGAATGCATGAGCCACTTTGTGCTTGGAGTGACGGGCGCAAGCGGCAGCATTTATGCGACCCGTACGGCGATGTACTTGCAGCGTTTTCATCATGAGGTGACGCTCATCGTGACGCACCCGGGCAAACAGGTGCTCGAGTACGAGGGCCAAAGTGCGCTTTTCGACTATTGCAAAGACGTGTGTAACGTGGATGATTTTTTTGCGGAATGCGCGAGTGGTTCTAGCGATATCGCGGGCATGGCGGTGGTGCCGTGTTCCATGGGAACGCTCGGGCGCATTGCGGCTGGGACTTCGGATAACTTACTTGTGCGTGCGGCGGATGTTTGCCTCAAGGAACGCCGCCCGCTTGTGATTGTGCCGCGCGAGATGCCGTACAACTTGATCCACATCGAGAATATGAAGCGTGTGACCTTGGCGGGGGCGGTCGTGATTTCGGCTTCGCCGCAGTTCTACAGCAAGCCGCAAAGCATCGAAGAGCTTGTGGATACCGTCGTCGCGAAAATCCTAAAGCACTTGGGCGTGGAACAATCGCTTGTTGCAAGTGTTGCTAAAGTGTGGAATGGCGATGAAAGGGAGATTCCCGCTCCCCGGAACAAGTCCGGGGCAAGCTCAAGCGGGAACGACAACCATTGACCAATGACTATTGACTAATAACTAAACCATGAATAAAATCCTTGAATTTACACATCTTGTCCGTTTGAGCCATTCGCTGTTTGCGATGCCGTTTGCGATTGGTTCCATGTGGGTTGCGGCAAACGGTTTCCGCGATATGAGCGCTTTTGAAACCGCCCGCATTATCGTGCTCATTGTGCTTTGCATGGTGACCGCCCGTAACAGCGCCATGAGCTTTAATCGCATTGCCGACGCCAAGTTCGATGCGGAGAATCCGCGGACGGCAAAGCGCCATTTGCCCTCTGGGCGCCTGAGCCGCAAGTCGGTGATTGCGTTCCTTGCGTTGAACGGCGTTTTGTTCGTGGTGTTCGCGGCACTTTTGAAACCCCTCGCTGGCTTGCTTGCGTTCCCGGTGTGGCTATTGCTGCTCTCGTATTCGTACTGGAAGCGTTTTAGTTGGCTTTGCCATTGGTTCCTTGGTTTTGCGATTGGCATGAGCCCGCTTGGCGCCTGGATTGCCGTTCGCGGTGAATTTGCCGTGTTCCCGATATTCCTCCTGTTCATTCTGATGCTCTGGATGGGCGGCTTTGACATCATTTACGCCACGCAGGACATTGAAATTGACCGCAAGCAGGGCTTGCATTCTGTACCCGCTCGCTTTGGCCTAGAAAAGTCATTGCGCATTGCGCTGGCGAGCCATTTGGCGATGCTTGTGCTTTGCGTGGTGTTCGGCTTTTTCTGGAACATGGGCTGGATTTGGTGGACAATTACAGGGCTCATGACTGCTGCTATAGTTTACATCCATCTGTTCCGAAAGTCGAATGACCTGGATGCCATGAACCGCGACTTTTTCCTTGCGAACGTGGCTATTAGCGCGCTCGTGATGGTGGGGCTCATTGTCTGGATTTGCATGGGAGGTGACGTCAATGCCCTTTATTAATCGCCCGAACGGAAAGTTCACGAACGAAGAAAAAGTCAAGATGTTCCATACGATGGGTGGCGTTGCCGCCGTTATGGCTCTCGTTTGCATTTTGCTGATTGAAACGGGGGTGGCGGGTGAACACCGTGACCTGGCGGACATGGGGCTTACGGCGATGATTGTGATGCTCGCCGTCTCGCTTATTGGCGCGATGTATTTCAAGCGCTAGCTGGCTATTCAAAAAAACTATAGACCTGTTGTCCAAATGGACTTTGGAAAAACTATTGGATTTGTGGTGAAATTTTCTAAATTTTGCCCCGTATGAAATTTGTAATAACATTTTATCGTTATTAATCCATAGAAGGGAACCAGGAAAATGAATAATCAAAGCATATTTGCAAAAGTACGGTCAGTGTTGATTCTGCTCGTATCGTTGCTTGCCGTTTCAACCGTATGGGCGGAAGATCCTAGCCAAGAGACGATCAAGTATATTGGTTGGAATGGAGAGGAAACGCTTACGGAGGAATTCATTGTACTTGCCGCTGCCAGTTCTAGCAGTGTCTCTAGTTCGAGCGGTGCTGCAAGTAGTTCTAGTAGCATGCCGGAATGGTATGTAGTCAAGGGTGAAGTGTTTTACGATTGTAGCGATTTTAATTTTGCAGGGCAAAGGGTTAACCTCCTTCTTATGGATGGAGCTAAGTTGACTGTTACAAATGGTGATGAAGGATGTGCTGCTGAATTTCTCAATCTTAACATTTATGCTCAAAGCTTGGGCGATGACATGGGCAGATTTGAAGTGCCTTCTTTAAAAGTCACTTATGCTATTAATGTCCTGAGTGGCGCTGTCTTAACAACGGGCAATGTTAATGCGACATCAGTTTGTGTTAATAACGGTTCTGTATCGATAGGTGGCAATGTTGAAGCAAATAGCGTTGAATTCCAAAATGGTTCAGTATCGGTTGGTGGCGGTGTTGTAGCAAAGAAGAGCGTTGAGTTCGAAAATGGTTTTGTATCGATAGGTGGCGATATTGAAACAGGGACCGTTAAAGGGACCGTTGAAATTAAAAATGGTTCTGTATCGATAGATGGCGATATTAAAGCAGGGGCCGTTGAATTCGAAAATGGTTCTGTATCGGTTGGTGGAGGTATTGAAGCTAAACATGTTCGTTTTTATAATGGAACTGTTGTTGTTACTGAAGGAGTATCTGCTGTAAGTGATGCAGATACCGTTAGTGCTTGTATTCAGTTTGCTAGCGCAACGGTCAGGGCGAATTCGTATTCTGTTTCGAACCTATGTGAAGCGAAGGTTGGGAATAATCTTCTTTATGGGGATGAACAAGGTAATGCGTATAGCGGTACTCTTAGTGCTGAACAGCTTGCATTAATGGCGGGCAAAACGGTTGCCCCTGCGAAATGGCTCACGTTTGTTGATGGCAGCTCTGTGAGTACAAAGGCGTGGATTCCTGGTGTAATTCCTAGCGAACCCACTCACATTTGGAAGAAGTTCCTCGGGTGGTATGCTGATAAGTCGTATAAGACTCTGTTTGACTTTACGAATTTTGAGAGTGGAGATTTTGCTTATGCCAAGTGGGAGAATTTGGTTAATGTTACTTACATCGATGGAAATGGTCAGGAGCAGACGCTTACGGAAGACTACACTGTACTTGTAGCCGCTAGTTCTAGCAGTGTTGCCAGTTCAAGCGGTGCTGCAAGCAGTTCTAGTAGAATTTCTAGTTCAAGTGGTGTTGCTCCTAGTTCTAGTAGCATTTCTAGTTCAGGTAGCGTTTCTAGTTCTAGCAACACGACGGAATGGTATGTAGTCAGTGGCGAAGTGTCTTATGATTGTAGCGATTTCGATTTTACAGGGAAAGATGTCAATCTCATTCTTATGGATGGAGCGAAGCTGACTGTTACAAATAGCAATAATGAAAAATGCGCTGAATTTGAGAGTTTGTTCATTTATGCTCAAAGTTTGGGCAAAGACATGGGCAAATTTGAAGTGTCTTCTTTAAATGCTGGTTATTTGATCGTTGATGGAGGATCAATCTCAATAAAAGGCTCTCTTGAAGCGGATTATGTTACATTTGAGAAAGGTTCTGTAGTTGTTGATGGTGGAATTATTTTAAATGAGGGTGAATTAACCAGTGTCAATTTTTCTGGCGCAACTGTCAAGGCTAGTTTTTATACAATTCCAGAATATTCATTATGGATTTCGACTGATCTTGTTTATGGTGATGAACAAGGTAATGCGTACCGCAGCTATCTTAGTACAGACCAAATTGCATCAATGGCAGGCAAAATGGTTGCCCCTGCGAAGATGGTCAAGTTTGTTGATGGCAGCTCTGTGAGTGAAAAGGCGTGGATCCCTGGTGTAATTCCTAGCAACCCTACTCACATTTGGAAAAAGTTTCTCGGGTGGTATACCGGCAAGTCTAGTGACGATCCTCTGTTTGACTTTACGAATTTCCAGGATGGAGACTATGCTTATGCCAGGTGGGAAAATTTGGTTGAAGTTACTTACATCGATGAGTACGGCGTAACGCAGACGCTTGAGGATAACTACACTGTACTTGTAGCCTCTAGTCCTAGCTCCAGTTCGAGCGGTGCTGCAAGCAGTTCTAGCATCGTTTCTAGTTCCAGTAGTGTTGCCTCTAGTTCTAGCAACACGACGGGATGGTATGTGGTCAGTGGCGAAGTGCTTTACGATTGTGAAGATTTCAAGTTTAGTGGGGCAGAAGTCAATCTCATTCTTATGGATGGAGCGAAGCTGACTGTTCAATGCAATAGTAATGAAGGCCGTGCTGAATTTGGCGATCTTAACATTTATGCCCAAAGTCTGGGCAAAAATATGGGCGAATTTGAAGTGTCTTCTTTGAAAACAGATGCATTGTCTGTTTGTGGAGGCTCAATTTTGATAGGTAGCTCTATTGAAGCTGATATGTTTGAATTTATTAATGGCTCTGTTATTGTTGATGGAGATGTTGTTGTAAAAGAGAGTGATAAGGATTTTGCTGCTATTTTATTTGCTGGTGCGACGGTCTGGGCTAATTCGTATTCTATTCCAGAAGGGTCCCAGTATGTAGTAATGGTTTACCCCGGTCTTGTTTATGTGGATGAAAAAGGTAATGAGTACCGCAATACTCTTGATGCTGACCAGATTGCATTGATGGCTGGCAAAACGCTTTCTCTTGCCAAAACGATCACGTTTGTTGATGGCAGCTCTGTTAGCGAAAAGGTGTGGGTTCCTGGCGTAGTTCCTAGCGCTTCCACTCGTTATTTGGGAACTTTCGTCGGGTGGTATGCCGATAAGTCTTATCAAACCCCGTTTGACTTTACGAATTTCGAAAGTGGTGCTACGGCTTATGCCAAGTGGGAGGATTTGGTTGAAATCACTTACATCGATGAGAACGGCGTAACGCAGACGCTTACAGAAGACTATACTGCACTTGTCCCCACCAGTTCTAGCTCTACTCCAGGCGCCGCTAATTCTGGTAGCTCGATGGGAGTCTCGTTCACGCCATCGGATGGATGGTACGTGGTCAGTGGCAAGATGTATTACAATTGCAGCGATTTCAATTTTGCAGGGAAAAATGTCAATCTCATTCTTATGGATGACGCTTGGCTGACTTTTGAATGCAATAATAGTGAAGGCAGTGCTGAATTTGGCAATCTGACCATTTATGCTCAAAGCCTAGGCAAAAAAATGGGCGGATTGAGTCTTGCTTTAAATGATGCGAATAAGAAACTTTCTTTAAATGTCGCGGATAAGTTTGTTGTAAATGGTGGTAGAATCTGGGCTGACGCTATTGAAACAAGTAATGCTGAATTTAATAAAGGCTCTGTTGCTGCTTCTGGAGAAATTGTTATAAAAGAGACTGATGAGGATTTTGCTGGTATTAAGCTTGCAGGCGCGACGGTCCAGGCTAGTATGTATATTATTCCAGGAGGGGATAAATATTCAATAGCGGTTGCTCCTGATCTTGTTTATGTGGATGAACCAGGTAATGCGTATAGTGAAACTCTTAATGCTGAACAGATTGCATTAATTGCTCACAAAAATCTGTATCCGGCGAAAATGGTCAAGTTTGTTGTTGACGACGCTGATGAGGATAAGCCTGTGATTCTTGGCAAAATTCCTTGCACTCCTGTTCGTAAAGGACAAAAGTTCAGGTGGTATGCCGACAAGTCTTATCAGGAACTGTTTGACTTTACGAATTTCAATAGTGGAGCAATTGCTTATGGCTTGTGGGAAGATTTGACGGAAGTTACTTACCTTGATGAAAATGGTGAGGAACAGAGCGTCACTCCGGATTACGAGCTTGTCGGTACCGAATGCGCTAACAGTGAATTGTTTACAAACGGTGGTTGGGTCTTGGTCAATAGCGAAGTGTCTTATGAAAATGGCTTTGCGTTCACGGCGGAGAATCTTCACTTGATTCTTGCGGATGACGCCAAGTTGACTGTTAAAAATAAAACCTCGTTTAACAACCTCGCCATCTATGCTCAGAGCACGGGCGTGAATCAGGGCGCTTTTGAAGTAAATGCGGATTCTTATTTTGCTATATCTGTTGCTGCATTGACAATCGATGGCGGCGTTGTTAAGGCTACAGGCGGGATAAACGGTATTGTAGGTAGCTCTGTTAAGATTAATGATGGCGTTGTAAAAGCCTTTGGAAAACATGCTATTTATGCTTATGGAGATTCTCTGGTGGTCAATGGCGGTACGGTTGAAGCCCATGCTACAGGTGAAAGACCTGAATCTGGATCAGGTCTTTCTTCTCTCGGAAATGTTGACATCAACGGAGGAACCGTTACCGCTACGGGTGGTTACGCTATTAATGCGAACGGGAATGTTACAATTGCCGGCGGTAAAGTCAATGCTACATCTTCAATCTATTATAGCGAAGAAAATTGTGCATGCTTTGGCATCGGCTCCTATAAGAGTTATGTGTATTTGAAGGGCGGTACGGTGACGGCGTTGGCAGAAGATGGTTGCAGGGGCATTTATGCTGACAACTCTGAGCAAATGACAATCTTTCTCTCCGGTGCTACGGTCGGGGCTAGCAGCTATAATGATTCCATTGTGGTTGCGGATGACATGAGTTACTACGATGACCTGGGCAACTCTTATACGGGAATCATCCATGAAGAAGGGCTGCTTGAACTTGCTGACAAGTATGTGTACCCCTATGCACCTGCCCTTGTGATTACGAAGAATGCTGAAGATAAGATGGTTGCTACGCTTGATGGTAATTTCGACAAGGATATGCCCGTTGTCATTACTCAGGAAACTACGGTGGATGAAGTCGTACTCAATAGAGGCTTTACCGCTGGCAGATATGCAACGGTAATGTTCCCGTTCGATGTCTATGCGGATAACTTGATTGGCGCTAAGTATATTGATGAATTTTCGTACATGGAAACTATTAAGAATGATAAGGGCGAGATTACAGGGCTTGAGGCTCACATGAATGGTGTTTGGGATAAGCCTGCAGAAGCTCCGTCTGAAATTTGTGACAACCGTAACGAATTTTGCAAAGCTAGCGTGCTTCTCGAGGCGAATAAGCCTTATATGGTGCGACTGGATGAAGGTTATTCGTCTCTTGAAATTCGTGGAGCTGTGACGCTTAAGACAAATGAACTTGAACATACGGTTAGGTATGAAGATTGGGAATTTGTCGGTGTGTACCAGTACAAGAAATGGACAGAAGACGATGCTGAACTGCAAACGGGTCGTGCTGTTTATGGATTTGTTGGGGCTGCTAAAGACGGCTTTGCGATTGGTGACTTTGTCAGGGTTAAGGCTGGAGCTACGATTAAGCCCATGCGCGCTTACTTGAGATACAATCCGGAGTCGAAGAAGCAAAGTGTGTCGGGAGTCAAGAAGATTGCACGTTACAATGTTGCCGATTGGAAGAGTGCTTCTATTACAAGCGAATTGCCTGAAACGATTCCCGTGGTCCGCGATGTCGATAACGAAAACGGTGGCGAACATACGACGGTCATCGGACAGATCAATACCCGCTCGGGCAAGTTTGCATTGCCGCGCTCCACAAACCGCGTGTTCGACTTGAAGGGTCGTGCTTACGGCAAGGATGCTCGCAAGGCTCGTGGTGCCTATTACGGCAAGAAGGTCTTAAAGAAATAAATACAGGAATGAAGAGAATGAAAGACGAAATGAAAAAAGAATATATTACGCCCGAAATGACCGTGGTTCAGTTTGAACACGAAGGTTGCTTGCTTGGATGCAGCAGCTCTAACAATGAGTGTTTTGACGGTGACCTCGGCTTGAATGAAGGAGTTTCGGATGTCGAACACGTCTAAGAAGGAATATGTGACTCCAGAAATCAAAGTGATTGTGATTGAATCGCAAGTACCGCTTTTGGAGTCAAGTCCCTATCTCCCTGGTAAAATTCCGGTTGTTAGAGACGAGTAAAGGAGATGCCCGCTCGGTGGCGGGCATGACAGAATGAAAAATGCCGTCTAGTTCTTGAAGCTGGACGGCATTCTTGTATAAAGGGGAGTCGGTTATTTCTTGATGCAACGGACGGGGTAGCCGTAGACCTTCTTTCTGGTGGTGGCAGAAATGGTGTTAGATTTGCTGGGGATCACCACCGATGTTGCCGTTGTGTCGGTCACTTGTTCAGAACTCCAGTAGGCGGGAAGGGTTGAGCTTGTCACAAGTTCTTCTGTGTAGTCGATTCCGTTCCGGAAGAAGACGTTTTCGTAGCCTGTCGGGAACGCCGAGAATCCGCAGAGGTCCGTGTGCAATGAATCGTAACCCGTCAGTGTTTTGCTGAGGTCTGCGCTGTTGCATTCCTTGAGGAGGATGCTCCAGTCTAGCGTCGAGGGGACTCTCCAGCCATTCGGGCAAACGCCTTGTAAATCTTCCGGGTCTTCGATATTTGCCAACGTCGGGTGTGCGTCTTTCGGTTGCCCGATGGTCATGTCCCAACTGTACAGGCGACCGTACGTATTGCAACCGTTGATGTTGCCGCCGCACCAGCTGCCTTCGATTTCATATTTCAAGTTTTCGGCAAACCATTCCTGCTTGCCAATCTTGATGGTCTTGTACCTGTTGCCGTCTCTGGAGTCGGTGATGCTCCTGTAATCGCCCGGGTCTCTGCGCCAGTTGTTCTCGTAGCATTGCAGGTTCATTCCGTTGAACTCGGCGACTTTGCCTTCGTTTGCCATTCCGCATTTGCCGTAGTACTGGAAAAACGTTGTGGCGGGGAGCCATCTGTAATACCCGTTGATATTTTTGCCGCAATAATAGTGGGCGTTCTCGAACGTCAGCGTGTCGCCAAGCTTGTCGTAATAGCAAGGTCCTTTGATGCTGTCGATGGGCTGTAAGGCGTACCAACCGGTCAAATCATTCGATGTTGAGTTCATGTTGGTGTTGCAATAGTAGTGCTGTCCGTTTAAACCTACCGTAACACCTAGTTTCTCTGTTTGGCTAGAGGTGCATGAGCCGTACATGGGGAACATTGAGCCGGAGCTTGTCCATTTGCCTTCATCGTCATCGCAAACGTAATCTTTACCGTTGTATTCTTTCCAGATTATTTTTTTTACCAACCCATGGCAGAATCCTAAAAGTCTGTCCGCTTCTTCTTCTTCTCGCCAAAAATATTTTCTTTGTCCGTTGCCATTTATGAACGCACAACCGTAATTTTTACCGTTATATTCAACGACTTTGTCTATGATTCCGCTATGGCATACGCCAAGTTCCTTATCCAAGGTTGTGTACTCATACCATATATCGCCATCGGAACAGTAGTACTCTACCCCGCGGTATATAGCCGTTTTGCCGAGTTTTTCTGATGTGCATTTATCTAGAGCCTGTAGGGCGTATCTGGCTGGGGCAATTTCCCATTCCTCATCGTCGCTGCAATAGTAGTAATCGCCCTTGTATTCATATACTTTGTAGTAACTTGTTTCTTTGCAGAATCCCAAGGCGTATTCGATGGAGTCTATTAAGGTCCATTTGTTGTGCTTACAAACGTATTCGTAGCCGCCAAATTCGGCAGTCTTGTATTCGTTTTTATAAAAGCATTCCCCGAATACTTGCTCGACGGTGTATTTTGCCCAGCCGGTATCGTTGCAAATGTAGCTTACGTTATCCTTTGACTTTATGATGTTTAGATTTTCCTTTGTGCATAGTCCCAAGGCGGTTTCCAATGAGGTGAGCGTTCGCCATTCGTTGTTCACGCAAGCGTACGTGACGGAGTTGTACGATTTTTGGAGTGTTTGCTTGCTCGAATCGCAAGTGCCGAGAACTTCGGCTTTGGTTGCGCTTCTCCAGATGCTGTCGCAGATAAAGTCCTTGCCGGATTTGTCTGTTTTTATGGTGCCTTTGAGCTTTGGCTTGCAGAATCCGAATTCAGATGTGGGGTGCGTGAGCTTTTCCCATTTTGTGGGGTTCGTGCAGCCGTAAGTCTCGTCGTTGAACGTTTTTGTTGTGTAGAGCTTGGTGGAATCGCAATCGCCGTAATAATCGTAAATGTTAGTGGTGCGCCAGCTTGTGGAATCGCAGATGTAGCTTGTGCCGCTAGATTTTAAGGTATCGATTTTTCCATTGATTTTGGGCGAGCAAATGCCGATGCTCTTTTCGGTCGAGCTCAATATGTCCCATTTCTTGGTGGGTCGGCAAACGTATGTTGTGCTCCTGTATTCGACGGTCGTGTAGAACTTTGAAGATTCGCATTTGCCGACAAAGTCTACCATGACGGTGTTACGCCAGCCTGTGGAATCGCAGTAGTAAGAACTGTAGCTGCTGCCGCTTTTGAGGGAGTCGATTTTGCCGATTCGCTTTGGCGTGCAGAATCCGATGGAATCTTCGCGCGTGGAGGCTCGTTTCCAGACGGAGTCCCTACAGATGTAGTTCTTGCCGTAATTCTTTTTCTCTTCCCAATCCCTGCTGAGTGTGCATTTGCCGATGGAGTCTGTGAGAACTGCCCTGCGCCAGCCTGTAGAATCGCAGAAGTATTCTGTGGTGTCGCTCTTGGTTTTGACTGCGCCCATTTTCTTGATGCTGTCGGGTGTGCAGAGCCCGATGGCGGCTTCGATGGTGGTCGGCTTACGCCATGTGGAATCTTTACAGATGTAGTCCTGTTCGTAATTTTTCTTTTGTTCCCATTGGTTTTTCTTGGTGCAGAACCCGATGGAGTCTGTGAGGACTGCCCTGCGCCAGCCTGTGGAATCGCAGATGTAATCCGTGGTGTCTTCGTTGTCCTTGTCGATGGCGGCACTCATCTTCTTTAAGCTGTCGAGCGTGCAAAGGCCAATCGCCGTTTCGATGGTGGAGGGCTTGCGCCATGTGGAATCGTCGCAGATGTAGCTTTGACCGTTGAGCTTGAGGATTTCCCACTGGTTTTTCTTGGTGCAGCTCACGTCTACGTCGCTCATGGTTGCGTATTGCCAGGAACCGCGGCATACGAACAAGGTGTCTTTGTAGTAATGCTTTTCGCCACGTTCTGTGGATGGGCAGGAGTTGTCTTCGGCTTCGACCCATTTTTTGCGGTTGCAGCGGTAGTTGTATCCTTTGCTTGCGACATAGAAGTTGCTGAGGCTATTGTAAGTGGTAGAATCGCAAATCGGGAGCTGTTTGTCGTTTTCGACAAAGTGCGAAGTTTTCATGCAGCGGAGGGCGTAATATGCACTGTAGTTTGCTTCGGGAAAGTCGAATTTGCTTTTGCTATTGACTCTAAAGGCGTTGAAATCGGTGGTGAGGTAGTATGCCTCTTTGCCGAGGCGGGAGCACTGCAGTTCGCCATTGACCGTTTCGCAGAAGCCGGACATTTGCGGGTTGAAGCCAAATGCGGGGTCGGTAATGGAATTTGTGAAACGCGTGATGTATTTGAAGTCCGCTTCGGACGGGATTTTGAACCCGCTAGGGCAAGCCTGGTCGGCGTTCATGCTCTGGTACAAGCGACCGTACGTTTTGCAGTAGTCGGTATCCCCGTCGTAGCATGCACTGCGTGAAATCTTATAGTTTGCGTTCTCTGCCATCCATGTGTATGGACCGAATTGGATTGTTTTGTAGGAGTTGCCGCTTTTGACATCCAGGATTTCGCTCTTGATGATGTTGACAACGCCTGCGTTGGAATTGAACTGGTTGCTTGTGATGGTGGTGTCCTTGAAGGTTTCGCCACCGAGGTTGTCTTCTTCTTCGTCTTCGAAAATTGCGGTTGAGCTGTTGTCGCTATCGTCACCGCAAGCGGCTATGTAAAATGGAAGTGTCAGGCATAAAGAAAAGAATGCCTTTTTGAACGCGTTGTACGCAATGTGCATATAGCCTCCTTAATTTGAACGCAATATACAAATATTTTAATTGTAAGACTATGGTTACAATTTTCAGAGTAAAGGAAGTGTTGTGAATGTTGAGTGGGAATATGGTTTGAAAATCACATTGCATGCGAAATGGTTGAGAAAATTATGCAAAAAGAAGATGGATGGGGATATTTTATTTATTTTATGAATGAGTTTTTTCAACAAGGAGAAATTTTATAAATGAAGTCTGCCTTTTTTACTTTAGCATTCCTATTGACAGTTTGCGCAAACGCAAATCAGCTTTTTGACGCCAACTCTGACTGCAATACCTCTTCAATTATCAACCAGCCTGATGTTCCTAAAAATAGCTGCCGCATGCTTGTCTCCCGGACTGCACCAGGTTTTAATCTTGCGAATTCAGCAAATGCGTTGTCGTTGTTCTTTTTTAATTCAAATTATTCAATAAGTTTAGATAAAAATAGTGGATTGTTACCCATTCGTTTTATTGTTTTTGAAGATGAAAGGGATTACAATGCGATTCAGGCGATTGTGCAGACGGCGTATGCAACGCGAGCCCCGCTTTCAATAAATTTTTCCAATCCTACAGTCGATATATTGGATGAGGACTCTTTTATGAACTCAAAAAAATCGGGAAAAATCGAGAAAAGATGTTATAAAGTACTCAATTCGAATGGTAAAACGGCTTTGATTCATTGTCCCATTCAGTCCATACAATTGGGATCGAATTAACTGTTCGGTAAAAATATGAAAAAATGGATGATAGTCTTGTTTGCATTTCTTTGCCTAGTTCCACAAAGTCTATGGGCGAAAATTCATTCCATAGCCCGCAATGTGGCTACGGTTATTGATTTGCAGGATAACGATGAAATAGGCCTCGTTGATTTCCCCAATGATTGGGCTTACAGTAGAATCGTGCTTGGCGTAAACTCGATGCCAGCTGTTCAATTGTCAGGTTTTTTAGTTACAAATGACTGCATCCACGAACTCAGTGATTACTATAATGAAATAGCTTTCGCTTATACAGGCGAAGATAAAATTGTGTACCACGGACCATCCCAAAGTCTACCTATACAGTGGTGGGCTGACGCAAACCCGGTTTTGGAATCTTGTAAGAGCTATACAGAAAAGACAAAAAGAGATTCTGTGTTGGCTATAATGTACGATTATGCTGAATCAGTTTATTCTGAAAAAATAAAAAGCTATAGGGATTTGGGAGAGTTAAATTCTACAACCCCTTTTGAAGGATCTTCAGCTAAATTCAAAATAACAAAATTACCAAGTTGGTTTTATAACCGTATATTTGTCCAAGTGGAACCTGTAGATAATCGAGAGCTGGATGGTTATGCGTACATTGGGGGTGCAAAAGCGGAAATAAAGGGGTATTCAGTCAAGTTTGCCATAAATCAGAAAACTCTGCTGGTACCTTCATTTGAACTTGCATTCCCTGAATATCGCAAGGTGAAGCTAAAATGGTGGGCTGAAGTTGGCGTTCCTACAGAAATTCAAATTGAGGCAAAAGAAAAGAGTCTGACTTCGGACTCCGTAGAAGTTGAATATGCCTTCGGTGAAGATCTTTATTCGAATAATTCTGTAAAGCTCGTTTTCGATAAACGCCAGTTTATTGATGGGAAAATTCCGGTTGTCAAAAAAATGTCTTTTAACCCTTATGGTCCAAATAAATCTAGAAATTTGGGCATATATGGGGATGTATATAAAATTGAAGCTCAACCAAAGTTTAATGATAGTATTGTTATGACGTTGCCATTATATTCGGGATATCAGCTTGATAAGGATTCTGTCCTTGTTGAATATTATGATGACGATGAGAAAAAGTGGGAACAGACTCCGATTGATAGTATTGTAGGGAATGCTGCTTTTTTTACGTCGCGAGTTAGTCGTAATAATTCTTGGAAATTCTTAATACCGGTTATTATACCTTCTGGAACGGGAACGGTTGTGTCTGGCGCGACGGGAGCCTTTATATTGTCGGATGCGACTGTGCAAACGTTTATTGCAATTTGTAAGAGTTTGAAAGACAAAGGTTGTCCTATAGATGATGTGGAAAAAAGTGCGCTAAGCTTTATTGACTGGGCTCTTTCTACAGACGAATTGCTCCATCAGGGATTAAAGTGGAATTTGGAAATTTTAAAAAGATTGGCTTGCCCTGATTTGCCCGCCCTTTTTGCAATTTTCGGAAAGTCCAAAACTCCCAAATGGGACCCAGAACAGGGAAATGTAGACTGGAAATCGTTACTAAAAAATGAACGGTTTAGTAGCTTGTTGTCCCTTTTGGTGAAGAAAAGAGCTGAAGGAAAACTTGTAGATCTTTCAGACCCGTCTTACTCCAATGAGTGTAAAGACGAAAGCGGAAACATATCGGAAGTATGCTTGTGGCAACGAACTAGAGAAAACTTGGATTTACTCCTTGCAGATGCCATATTGGCTAAATTTTATGGAACCAATGCGGTTGGGATTAGTTATGGAACTGGATTCGGACTTGGTTTGAGGCGGTTTAAATTTGAATATAAAGATGACAAGGGTATAGTGACAGATTGCAGAACATCTTGTCAAAATAAGAATGTTAAAACGTATGATTACGACAACTACTTCATGACTCGTAGCGGTCTTATCGAGGATGCTGCTGGTTTTGTGGCTGGTGCGCAGGCGTGTAACAGCTCCTTTAACATTACTGGACATACCATGCAGAATTATTATAATTTGTGGAATGGCGTAAAGAATCTTTCTTACACAGATGCATGTGATGCTATTTTGGGTTTTGCGACAAGCGGGTTAGAAAACGCGTTCAACAATATAGACTGTGCCCATTTTCTTAATGCCACGTCAACTCTTGATCAGCATGAAGGCAAGTTAATTGCGATATCAGAAGCTATGGTGAGAATATCGTTGCTTGCGTGGCTCAATAAATCAAACGATTTTAGAAACTATACACTTTTGAGATATAAAGCGGCTTACGATGGTGTTCGCTCCTGGTTAGAACTTGCAGGACCGTTTCTTCATTACAATAATATAGTGATAAAAGCTTTTAGCAGTTTGGCGCTATTCGAGTATCTGCATTATGGTACAGACGATAATCTGAAAACTGCGAATGCCTTTTTGAATCTTCATTATGGTGATAATGGAGGATATTCCGAAGGGACCGGTTATTCCCAATACATCTGGGAAGATGTTCCTTATGTTTTTGCTGCCCTGATGGATGCGTATAAGAGCCAAAATGAATCTGAGAACTTCAGTATTAATGAAAAATTTTTGAAATCACCAGACTACATGTTTGAATTTTCAAGGCCTGTTGGTCTCGACGAAGGGAATGGAAAGAAAACGCATTATGGGCGGATTCCGGTGGAAGTCGATGACGGAGTCACCTATAATCCTGACTATCGCGTATGGGCGAAACTCAAGAATGACCCGAAGTATTTGGCTATGAGTGAAAAGTATGGCTTGTCGGATGATAAGAAAAGCAATCCGTTATTGGCGTTTGGATTCCCCGATACAAGCATGAATTTTAGCGAAGAGAAAAAGGTTCCGAATCGCGGCAACCTTTGGGCGGACTTTAAGGACGGTATCGGCATGATTACAGCCGTAAATGGGGACGATACGGTTGCATTGTCTATGATAGCTGAAAATGGTTTTATGTGGACTTTGGGACAGGCTCATGACCAACAGGATAACTTGTCCATAACCCTTACGAGTTCCAAGAAAGGGTTCTTGATTCAGGATCCTGGGTATTCGGGTTTTAGTTTCAGGTCGGAAAGTGATGGCTTTCATAATTACCACGACCATAATGTTTTGAAACTGAAAGAAGATATTTTAAGTCAAGATAATAATAAAAGTATTAGATATGATGAATTGATGTCGAGATTGGATGATTTTTCGCATGATTTTTTAGGGGTAGAACCGGCATTTTTAGCGAAAAGCTATACGTGGCTTTCGAATTATAATTATAGCCTTACGGTGGAAGGCGGCGAAGAAGCATCTATTTCGTCACCGATGATAAATGAACCGCAAAATGGAATAATTGCATTTACCGCCGCAACAAAGTTAAACAAGCTTACTCATGCCGAACAGTTTGATAATCACCGTACGATTATGTATTATGCAGACAACTTCTGGGTGTTTGACCGCCCTGAAGGAAATGGACTATTAGAATGGCAAATTAATTCACCGGTGGTAAGTTGGAATGATATGGAGTATGCGGGAATTCATGTTTATAGCGCATACGACGACAAACCGTTGACGTTGAAAAAGACGCCTAAAACGGATAATAACGATAGTGCTTGGATTCTTCAAAATGGTTCCCGCTCTGATTATGTGCCCGTAGAGGACAAAAACTATTTACATAGTTACAAATATAAGGCGTACGATTATGATACGAAAACTTATGTGATGACATATTCCTTAGGCAACGAAACCTTTGCAAAGGATTACTATTACAACAGTACCATCATAATTGACAACCAAAGTTTTGTAAATTCTGCTAAGACGATACGCGTTTTTGTTCCTCCGTTAGGCGAGGCTACAATGTTGTGTTTGATGTTGCCCAAAAATGAATGTTTTGGTAATATTTATTCTAATGGTATCACTATACTTGATAAAACGGAGCATGACGAATGGAAAATCCGAGTCCTTGATGGCACGCTTGCTACCGTTGAAAATGGTATTGATATTCCACTAAAATCGGCAACGGTTACTGGTTGGTATTATAACTACGAACGGATGGACGGAACTTTTGTAGATAGTAGAGATTCTCTAGTTTACTTACCCGCACTTCCCATACTTTTGTTGAGGTAAAACATGAAAAAATTAAGCCTATTAATGCTGTGCTGGGTTGTATTCACTTTGCTTTCTTGTGAAATGTTTCACACAGGTGGAAATCCAGATGAAGGAAAGTGTTCTTATGTATTGATGGAGCATGCTACGGAAATGCGTAACGACATAGACATGGAATGTCCTTATGATTCGAATTGCCGTATTGGCTTTTATTTTGGTCCTGCAGCTTCTTCTAACGACATTAGTGATTGTGGCGTTTACGAATACAAATTCGTACAAAATGAAAACATAATGAAAATCAGACTTAATTCAAGCGTCAAATTAACACTAGATTCTGACGAACATGTTCGTTTTTCTCTTTTCGATATTAAGAATGTCGAAAAGAAATATGATTTTGACCTATCTGGGGTAATTCATTCATTTACTGTACGGGGCGATTCCGTCGATGTAAACGTAATGAAGGATTGCCGTTTACGTTTGTATTCATGCATGAAAACTGTATATGGAAATGATTTATTGAATGGCAAATACACATTTTCTGTAGCAGATGGGTGTGATTCTGAATATAGTTATAATTGTTCTTGGTATAATCAAAGCTCATTAGAAACAGACGATTTGGATATACATGCGATGATTCATTGGAAATAATTTACCTCCCCGCACTTCAAATTCTGTTGAGGTAAAAAGATGAGAAAATTAAGCCTTTTAACGCTGTGCTTGGTTGTATTTAGCTTGCTTTCCTGTGAAATGTTTCACACAGGTGGAAATCCAGATGAAGGAAAGTGTTCTTATGTATTGATGGAGCATGCTACGGAAATGCGTAACGACATAGACATGGAATGTCCTTATGATTCGAATTGCCGTATTGGCTTTTATTTTGGTCCTGCAGCTTCTTCTAACGACATTAGTGATTGTGGAGTTTACGAATACAAATTTGTACAAAATGAAAACATAATGAAAATCAGACTTAATTCAAGCGTCAAATTAACACTAGATTCTGACGAACATGTTCGTTTTTCTCTTTTCGATATTAAGAATGTCGAAAAGAAATATGATTTTGACCTATCTGGGATAATCCATTCATTTAATGTACGGGGCGATTCCGTCGATGTAAACGTAATGAAGGATTGCCGCATGGATTTATTTTCTTGCAATAAAAAAACTGTATATGGGAATAATTTACTGAATGGCAAATACTCATTCTCTATAACAGATGGGTGTAAAGACCATTACAGCATTGATTGTTCCTGGGAAAAAATGGACTCATTAGGAACAGATAATATAGAATTATTTGCTACTATATATTGGAAATAATTAACCTCCCCGCGCTTCCCATACTTTTGATGAGGTAAAACATGAAAAAAAATTGGATACTATTGTCGATTCCTTTTCTGTTTAACTTGCTCTCTTGTGAAGGACTTTCTATGGGTGGAAATGGAGAGGAGGTGAAAGATTGTACTTATGTCTTAAGGGAACATGCAACAACAATGTATAACAACTTAGAAATAAGGTGTTTATACAATTCAAATTGTAGTATTATATTTCATTTTGGGCCTGCTGGATCATCTAAAGATATTAATGCTTGTGGTAATTATGAATACAAATTCATTAATAACGAGAAAACTATTATTGTTCAGAAAGGTCGTGATTTTAACAAGCCTAGCGTAAATGCAGATATCAACTTAATCCCAGATTCTGACGAACACGTACGTTTTTCCCTTTTCGACAAGAACAATATCGAAAAAAAATATGACATTGACCTATCTGGGATAATCCATTCATTTACTGTACGGGGCGATTCCGTCGATGTAAACGTAATGAAGGATTGCCGCATGGATTTATATTCCTGCCAAAGAGAAACTGTATATGGAAATGAATTGCAAGATGATAAATACACATTTTCGGTAAATGAAGGATGTAATGACTATTACCGTTATAGATGTTCATGGCACAATCAAAGTTCATTAGAAACAGACGATTTGGACATTTCTGCTGCTATATATTGGAAATAGTTTATTTTAAATTTCCAGATCAGCGGAGATGACTGTTTCTACAGTTCCGTCATCGCATTCAAAGAGCAGGCTGCCGTCATCGTTCATGTTGATGATGCGGCCTGTTTTTTTGATGGAGCCTTCGCCGGTATCGCGGTTTTGATCGGTGCAGTGGTTGTTCACGATGATGGTGCCACGGGCGCCGATGAACTGGTCCATGCGTTTCCAGGCTTCGACCCACGGGCGAATGCCGAAGGCTTTGAACTGCCCGATGGCGCGTTCGAGATTCCCGATAAGCGCTCGCAAAAGCTTTTCGCGGTTGATGGCGTGCCCGAAGATTGTTTTTAGCGTGGTTACAGCGCGGTTCAGGTGGGCGTAATCGGCGGGGTCGCTGTTGACGTTGATGCCGACTCCCATCGAGAGGGCGGGGCGCGGCGCATTCTCACTTGTCATCCCCGACTTGTTCGGGGATCGCCATCTTGTATAAACAACCTCCGCGAGAATCCCGCAGAACTTGCTTTTGCCGTAGAGAATGTCGTTGGGCCACTTGACTGTGATTTTTGGTGCGCCCGCGCAATCCCGGCTTGCAATTGCATCGCCTTCTTGAATGTTGTTGAAAGTCTCTGCAAACGTGAGTGCTGCAACTTGCGTGATTTGAGCGAAGTTGCTGGCAGGGATGTTGTCGAGCGGGATTAAAATGTTAAAGTAAAGGTTTTTGCCGGCGGGGGAGTCCCAAGTGCGTTCGTGGCGACCATGCCCATCGCTCTGCGAGTCTGCCACAAAAAGCGTGCCGGGGGCAATTTCACCGGAGGCTGCCATGGATTTCATGAGCTTGTGGGTGCTGCCTATCGTCTCGAAAAGGAAGGCGGGGGCATCGCCAAAGCCTGTGAGCTGCCAGTCTGTGAAATTGCGTTCCTGTGAAAACATTTCTTTCGCGAAACTTACTCGTCGGCTTTACGTTCCTGGAGTTCCTTGAGGGCTTCGTCGGGGAATATCTTGAAGAATTCCTGCTTGCGGTCTTCAAAGAGCTGCAACATGCGTTCCTGTTCGAACTGTTCGCGGTCGATGTTCTGCATAAAGAATTCATCGCGCGCAAAGTCGCGGGTCGTCATGAGCTTCTTGATATCTTCGGAGAGGTCTACGTTGTCCCAAAGGATGTAGTACGATCCGACAAATCCGTCCGCAAAAATATCAACGTTCAACTTTATGGAATTGCTTTGTGACGAGTCCACCATCTGGACTGTAGTTTCGCGCTTTTCGGGGCGGAACACATCAACGTCATTAACAGGTTTGTTCAAATCCTGCGCCCAGCAGAACGCTGTTGCACAAAAGAATAACATTACCTTATGCTTGAACGACAAAATCATATTTACAATATACAATGAAAAATGTTAAAAAGACAATGTTGGTATAAAAAGCATGGCCGAAAATACGGCAAATAGCGCGTTTGTCGCTATTACCGTATCGTGACGATTTGCTTTTTGTTCATGATGTGTATTATATACGATCCTGGGGCCGGTTTGGCAATGTTAAAGTCCGAACTCACCGCATGATGGCGGTACAGAACTCGTCCTTGCATATCCAATAAAGTTACGTTGGCTCCAATCTGTGCTCCGTGAATCGAAATGAAGTTTGGTTCAACGGCAATGTGCAATTTTGCAATTGACCTTACTTTTTCAAGTCCTGTTCCCTTGCTTGAGCTGGAAACAGTTTCGCTGGAACTAGACTTTGCATTGCTCGAAGATGACTTCGCGGAGCTGCTCGATTTCGCGCTGCTCGAAGAACTCGAAGCAATCTTTGAAGAACTGCTGGATTTCGCAGAGGAGGACGACGACTTCGCGGAACTACTGGATTCTTCGCTAGAGCTGGAGACCGTTACGCTAGAACTTGAATTCACGCTGCTTGAAGACGATTTTGCGGAACTGGATGACGATTGCGCGGTAGAGCTGCTCGAATTCACGCTGCTTGAAGAGCTAATTGCAATTTCGAGGTTGAGCGTCTTGATGTAAGCGGCTGCAAATTCTTCGACAACATTCTTCTTGAAGTGCGGGTAAGCATCACCTGTTTCTTGCCCCCATACGTCACCATTAATTCCATTCTTGTTGTAATCATGGAGCTTCTTGGCCAGCGACAAATCTGTAAACTCGGTAGCACTTGCTGCGGTTCCGCTTTGAGTTGTTTTTGCTGTATTCACATAGAATGTATTGTTCAATGAGACTTCGGAATTTTCGCCCGTTTCGGCGACGAGTGCGTCTACTAATGAATCCTTTTCGGCGCTGACAATGCCTTTGTTATACGTATTAACGATGGAAAGAATACCGTCCGTTTGTCCAATAATCCCGCCAGATTTAAACGTACCTGCTTGGACGTTGCCAACATTGTAAGAGTTGTAAAGATCTAGGAAATATTTCTGGAATGCAACTAAACCGCCTACTGCAGCATTGATGGAACTGACGAAGCCTTCGTTGTAAGAGTACATCATTGTGGATTTAAATGTGTCGTAGCTAATTATTTGCCCGACTAATCCGCCAATTCCGCCATACCCTAAAGTGGCTCCAGTATTAGACGCGTTGATTATAGTTGATTTTGCATATAAGATAGAACCTGCAATGCCTCCGACGCAATTGAGACCAAAAGTTTCGCCATCATGGTGGACGTTGACTATGTTCAGTTCGATGCCTTCGTCCGGACCTTCATCGTTGCCATAATAACCGATGATTCCTCCAGCGTGATTGGAATTTGCATTGATGTTGCTTTCGCTAGAAATATTTATCACCGACAAAATAGAAGCTGATTCGGCTCGTCCAATGAGACTCCCGACATACTTGTTTCCGTAGAAATAAGAGTCTTTGATGTTGATGTTTTGAATGACTGTTTTGGTCACGGGTGCTTTTTCACCGACTTCTCTTTTTAAGCCGATTGAGCCAAAGAGCCCGACTCCATCTGCGGAACTGGAAACGAAAAGACCTGAAATGGTGTGACCTTGACCATCAAACGTACCAATGAAATTCTTGATTGGAGTCCATTTTTTGAATTTTGCAGAATCTGCTTCGTTGATTTTTCCGTTGACGAGAACATTCTTGTTGTCGATGATGTTTGCCGTAAGCTTGACACATGTGCTCGTGTGCTTCGCTTCGCTGTTGTACATGTCGGCAAATTGATACAGCTCGCCAATGTCGCCGATTTCGTAGCAGTTGTTGACAATGCTCGGGTTGTGCCACCATTGGGCGTAATAAGTCAAGTCGCCTGTTGCATCGTTTGGAATGAATTTCACTGGACTTCCTGAATAGTCCTTGTTGCTGAACCAACCCTTAAAAACATAGTCCTTGCGTTCGGGAATCGGAAGTAAGCTTTCTAATCCTTCGACATATTTGTCGCGATATGTGGTTGTGTCTGTATCGTATGTTACCAACTTCAACGAAGAACTCTTGACAGAAGTAGCGCCTGTGATATTTCCGGTGAGTTTTGGATATTCGTCCGTGCCAATTTTTTGCCCCCATACAGAACCGTCAGCAGTTTCGCTTTTGTACATGTGCAATGCGCTTGCGACCGCGCCGTTTTTGAACTGTTCTTCTGTGGCACTGAAAAGTCCAATGCTGTCTTGAGAAGTTCCGGAGTAGTCAATGTGGAAAACGTTTTTGTATGTAACGGGAACTGGAACTCTTATGAGGTGAACATATATCAAATCCGGAGTTGTTGCGGATTTTGTAAGTCCATAGGAATTTTCCACGTTAATTTGTGCTGTAACAGGAGTGCTGCCTGAATAGTATGGCTGTGGCGCGTAACCCACAAGTCCTTGAGCTTGGAAATAGTCGGCGTCGGTGAGGATGCTGTAGGAATTGACAATGTTCAGCGAACCCATGACGCTACCGACAAGTCCTCCTCCGTTGCCATAACCAAACAAGTTGATTTCGCTAGAAGTTTGCTTAATCGTAAGTGTTCCGCCATGCAAGAGCCCGACAATGCCTCCTCTATACTGTTTCGCTTCGTATATATAAGAGTTCCCCGTTACGGCATTGACTCCGCAATTTTCGATGACAACATCTTTGCTGAGTGTGTCGATTTCGCCCACCAGGGTTCCTGTGTTCAGACCACCCCGAATGTATGTATCAGCGATGTTAACGTCCTTGATGATTGTGGGGGAGAGCGGGTCTCGGTTAAAAACAGATGCGAATAAGCCTGCATTTGTGAGTGTCGTATCGTTAATGTAAATGCCCGAAATCGTGTGGCCCTGACCGTCGAACGTGCCGTCGAAATCTCGAATCGGAATCCATTGGATGTCGCCTTTCTTTTTGGTGGCAACGTCCTTGTTGAGGGTAATGTCTTTTGTCAGCTGGGCGCAGAACGGCGTGATGTTGTACAGCGAAGTGTTGACGATGTTTGCAAAGCCGAAGAGCTCTTCAACAGTGCCGATCTGGTAGCAACCTTCGACCATCTTTGGAGTTTGCGGGATAATGGAATAAAAATTGAACTTGTCTGTAAATACGGGTGATTCGTCTTTTCCGATTTCTTGCCCCCACACGGAGCCGTCGGTGCCGGTACTGTCGGATTTGTATTCGCGTAAAAGCTTCGCTACAGTGCCGTCGTTGAATTCATGTGTGGTGACGTGGGTGCCGTACTTACCAATATAGGAACCATCGTAAAAACTGTGGATGACGGTAACACCATCGAGTGATGCCCTATCATTGTCCCATGTTTTTTTGGGCATGTGGTAGGAATTTTCAACAGTGACCGTCCCGTAATTGTACCCGACTAGGCGAATGGGGGACTTTGGAGTAGATGATGTGCAGCAGCCATCGTTGTCTGGTGTAAGGTGCCCTTTATTGTAGGAATTTGTAATGCTGATGTTCCCTTCGACAACGCCGATGAAAGCACCGCCTGCGGCTTTGGCATCGCCGCCCGCTTCGTTGAAGGAATGCGTAATTGTTCCGGTTCTGAGGTATCCTGCAAAACCGCCGATGGCGTATCTTCCGTGGGCGGAACCGTCTGTGTGGACGTTGATGATGTCGGTTTCTTCGCCATGTCCGATGAGTGTTCCGACGCAGGTGTCGCCACTGAAATAGGCGTCGATCAGATTAAGGTCCTTGATGGTGGCGTGGTATTCTTCTTCGAGGGAGACGAATTTTTTGATGGTGCTTCCGAAAAAGCCGATGTTGCCACCATACCAGTCGATGAAACTAAGCCCCGTAATGCTTTTGCCGTTGCCGTCGAAGGTCCCGCAATAGTTCATGATGGGCGTCCACGAAATGATCTCTGAACCATCAGAGTTTTCCGGGTTTTGGGTATTTACCAGAATATCGGCGGTGAGTCTTCCGCAGGCGCAATTGTCGTGAGCTGCATTGTTTTCGTCGTTCACGATTTCTGCAAAACCGAAAAGTTCGGCTACAGTGCCAATCTGGTAGCAGTTATCCACCAGTTTGGGGACGACGGGGGTTACAGTTTTTTCGGCAAAAGCGGATGCTGCCGCTAAAAGCAATACAGACAAGTAGATACGATTCATGTAAGTAAAATAACAAAAATCGACCTACATAGTCAAATAAACTAGTATGTGGTGGAAATCCTTCTGTGTCGTTTTAGAATGTCTGCAAATTCCGATGTAGCATTATGATACGCGGTGAAATTCATTCGTCTTTGGACAAGTCTCAAATGCTTGGCTCAGTTATAGGTCTGCAGGCAGCCCTGCAACATTCGCCTTTTGCATTTGTCGTCTGTAGCCACGTAGTGGCGTTCTCTCGTCTAAAGAGCGAGCGGCATCCACGGTTTCACGACGTCGATGGACTCGAGCTTGCCCTGTAATTTGCGACGGATGGCGGCTGCCGCAATCATCGCTCCGTTGTCTGTACTCAGGCTACGGTCCGGCACGCAAAAACGGATACCCTTCTTGTCGCAGTAATCCTGCAAACGTGTGCGCAACCAGCTGTTTGCACTCACGCCTCCGCCCATCACGAGCGTCTTCATCTTTGTCTTCTTGAGGGCGTTGATGGTCTTTGTGACAAGGCTATCGACAATCGCGTCTTCAAGCGAGGCGCAGATATCGCCGAGGTTCTGCTGGATAAATTCCGGGTCGTGTGTTTCGGTGTAACGGAGTACGGCGGTCTTTAAGCCGCTGAACGAGAATTCGCAGCTGTCGTGCGTGTGGAGCGCACGCGGGAATTCCACAAATTTGCGGTTGTGGTCTTTGCCGAGGCGGCTAATGGTTGCGCCTGCGGGGTACTTGAGACCGATGAGCTTGCCGCACTTGTCGAATGCTTCGCCGGCAGCGTCATCGCGGGTGCGACCGATGCTTGTGTACTTGAATCCCGGTTCTTCCATCACAAGTTCCGTGTGCCCGCCTGAGACGGTAAGCGTCAAAAACGGCGGTTCGATGTCCGGGTTAGAGAGCCATGCGGCGGCGAGGTGGCCTTCGAGATGGTTCATGCCGTAGGCCGGGATGTTCAAATCGCGGGCGAGACCTTTGGCAAAGCTTGCACCGACGAGGAGCGGTCCCATGAGGCCCGGGCCTGTGGTGTAGGCAATCGCGTCGATGTCCTTGAGTTCGATGCCTGCTTCCTTGACGGCAGCTTCGGCGATGGGTGCAATCTTTTGCAAGTGCGCACGGGCTGCAATTTCGGGAACAACGCCACCGTAGAGGGCGTGTTCGTCAATTTGGCTGTAAAGTGGATTCGAAAGAACTTTGAGCGGGTCGTCCTGCAAAACAGCACATGCTGTTTCATCGCAGCTGGATTCAATTCCAAGCCAAATCATATTCCGTATTCCTCGTCTTTATTATCGTCCTCGGTCTTTGTCTTGATGAGCTTGATCTTGTCCGGTTTGACAAGGATTGCCTTGATGGACATGCTGCGGTCGATATCGGGCGGCAAGTTCAACTTGACTGTGGGAGCGAGGCTGTCCGCATCTTCAATAGCGAAGCGGTTGTATTCAATAAAAAGTTCAATGTCGTTGCTGTTCACGGCTTCGATGACTTTTTCACCGCCGGTAATTTCGACGGTCGCCTGCTGCGGCGAGAGCGTATTCAAGGCACGGTCATAGAAACCAATCAGCTGGATGGGGATGTTCTTGAATTCCTTGGACTTGATTTTCTGGACATCGACAAAAATCTTGGCGACGGTATCGCTTGGTGTCACGAATGGCGGCAAAAGTTCAGTCTGGAGCTTTACGGAGAACGTCTGGCTCGATTTGATGCTATCGATAAAGATGGAATCTGTCGGGATATCGATGATTCGCGTGAGGGCGTTACGGGCACCAGAAACCTTCAAGTCTTCTTGCAAAAGCTTGGGCTGCTGCACAATCACATAGCCCGGAGCGGCGTTAAAATTCGTATTGCTCTTGATGGGGATGCTGCGCTCAATACGCGTATCGACGGCGACATCGATAAAGAGGTACTGGTTGTCCGGTTCCACGTAGTGGACGGTTGCAAAATTCGGGGCGACAAAGTTCTTGGAATCGAGGTGGATGCGCCTGGAACCGAGTTCAGCGAGGTGCATGTCGACAACCATCGCGGCCTGCTTTTGCGACTGCAGGCGGATAAGGTCCAGGGGCTTGCCTTCGACGGTCACCGAAACTGTGCTAGGCGGCTTCGATGCAATCGCGAGCGCTTCGGGCAACTTCACGAACGTAAGCGGAACTTCCATCGTCAGTTGGAAGTCCTTCAGCGAGATGACATAGAACCAGAGGGCCATCGCGCATACCAAGGCGGTAATCTTTAATATGATGTTTCCCATAAAAGCCCCTTAAAGAACCTCTATAAATTTAATTATATTCGAGGCGTGTTCGGACAATTAGGTTACTTAATATCGGAATCTTTTAGAGGATGGAAGCAACACCGCACGGTGATTCTCCCGTCTCTGTTGACGATTTTCCTGTGCTCGCTTTTGCTTGCGGCTTCTTTTACGGCGCTCGGCGTCTCGTTTAAGCTCCTCTCGGTCGAAAAATCGCTGTACGTGATTGAAGCGTTCTTGAACGAGAACGTTCCCGAAGATTCCATTGCGGTAATCCAGACGCGGCTTGAGCATACGCGCCATGTGGAATCCGTCTCGTTTGTGAGTGCGGATTCTGCGCTTGTGGATTTTAGCAACCATTTCTCGCCGGACATGCTGGAGCTTGTTGAAGGGAACCCGATCCCTGCATTCTTCCGAGTATCCTTGAGCGAAGAGGCGCGCAACCCGGCAGACCTTTCCGAAGTGCGCAACACGATTGCCGAAGAAGCTTATTTTGAAGAGGTGCAGGCTCCGATAAAATGGGCTTCGCGAATTGCATCGTGGAAGTTCAAGATGATTTTCTGGCCGATTTGCATCAGTATCCTTTTGCTCATTACGCTCTCGCTTATCATTTGCAACTCGGTGAGGCTTTCGCTCATGTCCCGCAAGCTCCTGGTCGAGAACATGAAGTACGCGGGTGGCAGTTATCTGTTTATTGAATTCCCGTTTGTGCTCGAAGGGGCAATGCAAGGGTTTTTAGGGAGTGGCGTTGCCATCTTGTTGCTTGGGCTTGTCATCCGTTCGCTCGTGCAGATGTTCCCGATTGTAGCAAGTGGCGTTGATTACTTTGGAATCGTGGCGCTATTTACGGTGCTCTTGGAAACGATGCTTGCGGGCTACTTTAGTTTCCGCACGGTGCGCAGTTTCTTGTTCGAAAAGAAGGGTGAGCAGGAATAATGCGACTTGTTTGCCGGTTCATTCCGCTTTTGGTTTTCATCTTTGCTGTGGTGGCGGGTTCTGCCGTTTCGTCGTATGCAGCCCCGAAAAAGACCGATGCGCAGATTGATGAACAGAAGAACGCCCTCAAAAAGTTGGAGGTCGATCTTGCGAAAAAGCGTGAAGAACTTGCCGTCCTTGAAACCGAAGAAAAGGGCGTCTTGAATACGATTTCGCTTTTGGACCAGAACTTGAACCGTACCAGGTCTTACCTTTCGGAACTGACCCGCAATGAGGATATGTTGCAGGGGGCGGTCAAGCAATTGGTGATGGATATCGATTCTCTTGACTCAAAAATCAAGGCCCGCAAACGCGCCATGAGAAAGCGTATCCGTAATTTGTATGTACACGGCCGCAGTAACGATGCCGAAATCCTTTTTGAACTTTTGACAAAGAACGGGAACCCGGAACGCGAAGTTTACTGGGTGCATCACTTGCTAACCCGCGACCGCGAAGATGTAGAAACGCTCCGCCAGCTCATTGCTGAACGCACGCAAAAACAGCAGACGCAAGAGAAACACTTGGCCGAGCTTTCGAGACTCCGCTCCCGCAAGGCGGTCGAAGAAAGAGGTCTTGTAGCGCAGATGAACGGTCAGGCTCGAATGCTGAATTCCCTCAAGCACGACAAGGCTGTGCAGCGCATGGCGCTCAAGGAATTTGAACGTAACCAGAAGACCATGCTTGCGCTCCTCAAGAAACTTGAGCAGCGCCGCAAGCGAGAAATCGAAGAAGCGAAGCGCGCCGAGGCAGCCCGCCTCGCCGCCCTCAAGAAGAAGGAACGCGAAGCCGAGAAAAAACGCCAAGCGGCAGACAAGAAGCGCGAAGCCGAAAAGAAGCGTGAGGCAGAGATCGCCCAAAAGCAGACTCCGGTATCGCATTTCAAAGGCCCCAAGTGCATGCCGCTCGACGGTCCGATTATCAGCGAATACGGTCTGCAAGAACACCCGGTGCTCCACATCATGACGCGTAATCTCGGGGTGGAAATTCGCGGAAAGCGTGGTGGACGCATCCGTGCCGCAGCTGCCGGAACTGTAGCGATGGTCGCCGAAATTGACGGCCGCGGCCCCTCCGTGATCATCGAACACGAAGATGGAACGTACACGGTGTACGGTCACATGAAGGCTATCCACGTCCAAGAGGGCAAAAGTGTCAAGAAATGCGAAGAAATTGGAGAAGTGGGCGATATCGCTTCGTTAAATGGTATTAAATTGTATTTCCAAGTCAGCGAAGGGACACAGACCGTGGACCCATTGCAATGGTTGAAACAGAGATGATAGAATATCGCTTAAATGGCCCCGCCTCCCAGGAACGAATCCGCATTCGTCTTATGGCGGCATTGCGTGAGAACCGCTTCCCGCAGTCGATTCTTATCGACGGTCCTGTGGGCATTGGCAAAAAAGCGCTCGCGATGGAAATTGCCCAGGCGCTCCAGTGCACAAACCCGAGCGTTCGCCCGTGCGGTAATTGCTTCGGCTGCAAAATGGCAACCGATACCGGCGTGACCGACAACTGGGTCGTGCCGATGGAAGCGAAAGAGGCAAGCGCGCGCAATGCGGCCGATGTCTCTGCCGGGAGCTCTGCAAAGACCATCCAGGATTTTAAACAGGCCTACATCGAAGAAATCACGAAGAACCCGTACCGCGTGGATATTTTCAGCGCGGGCGCCGTGATTTCGGTGGAACTCATCCGTACGATGACCGCCTCCTTTGCGATGAAGGGCGACCGCGTGCGCGTGGTGATTATCGCCGAGGCTGACCGCATGAACGATTCTGCGGCAAACGCGTTCCTCAAGACTCTTGAAGAAGTCCCGCCGAACACGTACTTCATTTTGACGACATCGTCTCGCGAAAAGCTCTTGCAGACGATCCGTTCGCGCTGCTTGGCGCTCCACCTGCCACCCCTCACGGATGAGGAAGTGCGTCAGGAGGCCATCCGCGTGGGCGGCGAAGAATTTGACGAATCGACTCTGACCGACGATGTGATTGGGCTTGCTGTGGGTTCCCCTGGCATGGCGCTTTATTACGCCGAACACGCCAAAAACTGGTGCCCGCTTGCGGTCGATTTTATCGAGAAGTCGCTTTCGCAGGACTACACGGACCTGTTCTTTAAGCTCGAAGATTCCGGACTTGAAGACCCGGCCATCGTGAACCGATTCCTCGAAGTGCTCTCGTTCTTGATTACGGACTTGTTGCGCCAACAATCGGGCGCTCCGCTCCGCATTCCGGAAGCGACGGGCAGCGTGAATCTCGAACGCTACCCGCAAGTAGGGGCGTCTGCCCTCGAAGCAGCTCTCGTGAGCGTGCAAGAAACTATGTCGAGAATCGCCTCCAGGCGAATGGCGGCAGTGACCTGCCTCCAGAACCTCTCGCTAAAACTTTTTGAAGGCTACAAGTAATGGAAGATCTTGTCGCCTCAACTTTGTCCTCTACGCTAAAGATTCCGCATGCGGTCGCGAGGTTCTTGGTCTCGCGCGGCATCAAGACTGTTTCTGATGCGTACCACATGCTGTGCTCTAACGAGAGCGACGTGCATGACCCCTTCCTCATGATGGGGATGGACAAGGCTGTGGAATGGATACTTGCGGTTCGCGAACGTGGCGAGCGCGTGTTCATTTTTGGCGACTACGACTTGGACGGCATGACGTCCGTGACGCTTTTGACCCGTTGCTTAAAGACTGTGGGTATTGAATCTGAATGGCGACTCCCGAACCGCTTTGGCGATGGCTATGGCCTCTCGGTTTCTGCCGTCGACGAAATGTACGAGTCGGGTGCTCGCAACTTGATTACCGTGGATACGGGCATTACCGCGAACGTGGAAATTGCGCATGCCAAGGAACTCGGCATGGCGGTTATGGTCATGGACCATCATCAGCCGTCGGGCGATGGGCTCCCGGTGAGCGATGTGCTTCTGGATCCGCACCAAGAAGGCGACAATTACCCGAACCCGGAACTTTGCGGTGTCGGTGTTTCGTACAAGTTTATTTGTGCCTTGTTCAGCCGACTCGGCATAAAGGCTCCGGTGGAATATCTGGACTTGGTCGCCCTCGGGACGCTTGCGGACTTGGTGCAGATGACGCCTGAAAACCGCTATTTTACGCGTACTGGGCTCGAAAGTCTCAAGAACAGCCGCTGGCCTGGTGTGCAAGAAATGTACACCTCCCTCATGAAGCCCCATAGCTGTGTGGGTGGCATCGACGTGATGTACAAGCTTGCACCGCTCCTCAATGCACCTGGCCGCATGGAACGCCCGGACCCGGCGTTGAAACTTCTTTTGTGCGAAAACAATGGTGAGGCGGGTAAGCTTTTGGAAGAGCTGAAAGATTGGAATACCCGTCGCAAGCAGAAAGAAGCCGAAATCACCGAAATGGCGATGGAACAAGTAAAGGCACTTTACGGCGACACCATCCCGACCGTGATTGTAGTTGCCGGCGAAAACTGGCACGTGGGCGTGATTGGCATTGTCGCGGCAAAGCTTGCCCAGGAATTCCACAGGCCTTCGGCCGTGCTGTCGATTATCAACGGCATGGCACATGCGAGCGCCCGTGCAGTTCCTGGATTCAACTGGCACAAGGCCCTTTTTGATAGCCGTGAACTTTTTGACCGCTGGGGCGGCCACGCCAATGCGGCGGGATTCTCGCTCGAAGCGGGCAAGATTGAAGAACTCCGCGGGCGCCTGTTGCAGTCTGCAAAGGACCAGGGCTATACTGGCGAGGTCATCAACACCGATGAATCGTACCCGTACGATATCAAGATTGCGCTCCGCGAACTGACCGTAGAAACGCGCGTACCGACAGGGCGTTACCCGATTCGTGAACGCTCAATTCTCGAATTCATCGACTTGCTCGAACCATTTGGCGGAAACTTTCCGTACCCCGCCTTCCGTGCCGAAAACGTGACCGTGCATCGCGTGCGTGAACTTCGCGGCGGACACCTGCAGATGGAAATCTCGCAGGCGGGGAGTGCCGTTTTCCCGGCTATCGCATTTGGACTCCGCAAGAGCAAGGCTTTGCTCGGACGCTCCCGCCCGGTGACGGTTGTGTTCGAACCGATTTGGAATTACTATAACAACACCAAGACGGTGCAGCTCTGCATCAAGTCTATCGAGTAGTGCTATGCTGAAACGTAATGCTCCATTGCTTGCCTTTGCTCTCGTCTTTGTTGCTGTGTTGTACTTTGTCTACAGCATCCCGCAGTACGAGCCTATTGTGGATGTTGAGGATGAAGAAGAGGATGTCGCCGAAGAGGCGTTTACCGGTCGCGTGGAAATGCCCTCGATTGACGAAATTTACGTGATTGAAAATACTGCAGGGCGTGACCTGAACAAGCTTGCAATGTTCTTGGAAGGGCGCGCCGCAGGCCTGCATTACCTCTCCTCGGAGTATTTTAAGAAAGCTCGTGTGGCCCGCAAAGGGCACAAGTTCTTCAAGTCCGATGATGAAGTGTTCCTCGGACTGCACCTCACGCTCGATAGTCTTGGACGTTTCAAGGACCCGCAAATCATGTTTACGAGTTCTGATAACGAAGTGTTCAAAGTCAAGCTCCTGAAGCACGTCGAATACTTCTGGCGCCTTCCGCCCAGCAAGCAAGGCAAACTCGAGATCTGGATCCCTATCCGCTTCCGTGGCGGGGTTTAATCCCTTGCTGTCACCCCGGACTCCGTTCCGGGGTCACCATACACTATTAAAGGCGATGCCGGCTCGTCCCCGTCATCCCCGTCAAGCGAGGACAGGCGCGAGGACAGGTAGGCCGGCATGACAACAAAAGCAAAAGAAAAGCTCCACTAGGTGGAGCTTGGCAAATGCTATTGTTAGCGAGCGATTAGCTCTAGGTTAGGCTCTCAGGATTTCGACGAGCTGCTTTGCGTTCTTTTCGATAAGCACGAATGCTTCGAACATGCGGGCTTCACGCCACTTGGTCAAGTACTTCGTCTGCCAGTCCACCGCGATCATGTCCGGATCCTTAGGACCGTTTTCGTTCTGGTACCAGACTTCCTTCGTGATTTCGCGGATCATGGCGCCCATTTCAGCTGCCGGCTGCAAGGAACCCTTGCAGAGGAGGAGTGCACGGAGGTTGTCGAGGAGAATTTCGTCAGAAGGCTGTTCAGCATCTTCGCGGGCGCATTCCCAAATTTCTTCGCGGTGGCGTTCTGTCCAACCGATCAAGTACTTTTTGGTCTTTTCGAGCTCACCTTTGGCAAGCTTTTCATCGACCGCTTCGCGCGGATAATATATGCTGTTTGGATAGAATTCAATCATGATCTACCTCCCTTCTGCGAAGTGAAGCACAAAAACAATGCCCGGGGCGGGACTTGAACCCGCACGGAGTTGCCCCCAAGGGATTTTAAGTCCCCAGTGTCTACCATTCCACCACCTGGGCAGGTTGTGCGGTGTGTAATATAGCAATTTGTGTGGGTAAAATTACACGGCTACGTGTTTTAATATTGTTTTTATCATGATTTTCATCAAAAACGTATTTTCTGTTTACAAATGTTTACTTTTAAGCCGTGTTTATGTATATTATAAGTTAGACCAAAGCGGAAAAGAACCTCTTTTTATATTAATTTTGGTTCAATCTAGCTTGGAGAAATAGATATGCTGAATCATGGCTCTAAAAAGAACGGTTATACCTTGGTAGAAGTCCTAGTCGTTGTTACGATTATGGGCGTCTTATCGTCTATGGGTGTTGCTGGCTTGAGAGGGGCTGTTATCAATGCACGAATAAAAGACTGCGCGCAAAACACGGCCGCTTTTTTGGAACGTGTAGCCAATGATGCTAATCGATTGTCAAAGCGGATTTGTGTCAAAATGGCTGGCGATAACGAGCAGACTCTTTATGCGTATATGGTAAATGATTGTGGTGCTGGATCTATCGAAAATGTAGAGCCTATTGATTCGCTTACTATTGAAGCTCCTGCTAGATTTAGTTGTGATGATCAAGTCCAACTTGACGACTTTAGTACCGCGGATAAGGACTGGGCGAGCGAAGGAGCCTTGTTTATTCCTCGTATAGGTCTTTCTGCGGCGCCATCCGAAGGTTATGTGTGCATGCAGTATGGCACCAGCTATGCTTATGGTCTTGTAGAAAAAAATAGGAATAATAATATGCTTATCCCCCAATGGAGAACAGGCAGTTTTTGGAACAAATTGTAGGTAAATTATGGTGAAACTTTTGAAGAACAAAAAAGGCTTTGGAATTGTTGAAATCTTGGTCGCTGCTGCGGTCCTTGGTTTTATGTACATGGCTGTATTGAATCTTCAAGGCGGTAACCACGATGCCTTGTTGCGTATTCGCGGTCGAGATGGTGCTATTGAAGTTGCCCAGCAGGTGCTGGATTCCCTCAAGTCCGTGGGAATTGCCTCGATTCCGTCGAAATCTGCGGAGGATACGACTTTTGAAGTGCATGATATCAATCGCAAGTGGGCTCGTGGTCTGGGCGATTCTGCTACGGTAACGTACTCGCCAGAAGTGACTGTTTCTGCAACGCAGAACTACACATCGACTGACGCCTCGCAGTACGAAACAATTCACCACGTTTATGCGAAACAAGTAAAAGTCAAAGTCTCCTGGAACTTCAAAGGCTCCACGCAGTCTATCGAAGTTTCAAGCGTTATAAGATGAGATCTTAGAAAAACGTCATTGCGAGCGAAGCAAAAAACGTCATTGCGAGCGAAGCGCGGCAATCTATTTAAGTTCCTAATTTCCTAGTATATGCATTATCACGGGCCGGTTCTTGCCGGCTTCTGTTTTATGTATCGTGAGCTTGCCGGTGCTGTCGTAGCTGAACTGCTCGCCGATGCGTTCGCCGTTCACGTAGTTGAGGCTGTCCTTCAATACACCGCTCGGATACCAGTTGCGCCAGACGCCGTGACGCTTGGATTTTCCGTTTGCGTCTGTTTGCCAGAACCCTTCGCTTGCCATTCTGCCGCCCATGCTGTCCGGGTAGAAACTGCGGCTTGTTTGAATACTTGGTGTGCTGGGTGTATCATCGATAGTGTTGTATTCTCGTGTCCAGAATTCTTCGTACAAAAGAACGTGACCTTTTTGAATGTAGCGGAGCGTTGCCGGGTACTTGCCGATGCTTTGTTTGAAATCGTCTTTATGGCTTAACGTGCAAGAGTCGAGTTCTCCGTTGGGTTTTTCCGAATGGACGAATAAGGTCTCGGCACAGAATAGCGTTGATGAATTGGCGCAGGTCCCGTAAGCGATGCCTGAATTACTATGGGGCGGGTCGGTTGAATCTGCAACAAAGTTGCTTTCTCGGATAACATTGTTGTTTTCGTCGAACCATTGGATTTTTTCACGACCTTTGAAAAAACTCGACTTGATTTTTTTGATAAGGGACCCGTCTGCCCTGTAGAATGTTAGCGGCAATGGAGCGAATTGACTTTGTATAACCCCCTCTTCCATGATTTGCGCTTGTTCGCAATTTCCGGCGGCAGAATCAACGGGTCCGTATGATTCGTAGTATTTTTTGT
>Ga0310695_10001728_pt1 | contig 49646 bp, 43 predicted proteins | sample RumenRJG_04DNA_FD_203882 | JGI IMG/M metagenome (GOLD analysis project Ga0310695, IMG submission 203882) | Bovine rumen microbial communities from Lethbridge, Alberta, Canada - RJG_04 (v2) (version 2) | ecosystem: Host-associated > Mammals > Digestive system > Stomach > Rumen | place: Canada... | reverse complement strand
CAAGGTGCTCGACGGCATTGGCATTACCCCCGACATAGAAGTGACCCTCGACAGCGATGCCTGGAAAGAGGGGTACGGCCCTGACAGTCAGCTCGACCGTGCCCTGCAATACATTCGCACGGGCAATCACGAATGAATTGAAGCATGCTGCAGCATTATGATTATTCATAATGTGTAAATAGTGTTTTGGATGAAAGAACCTGCGATAAAGATTCCTGAGGGTTGTACGGAGGTGCTGTTGCACGCCTGCTGTGCGCCTTGTTCGTCGGCCATCGTCGAGTGGATGCTGGCGAACGGGGTGCGGCCTACCATTTTCTATTACAACCCGAACATCTGGCCGCGCGAGGAGTACGAGATTCGTAAGAATGAGAGCAAACGGCACGCTGAGGGACTGGGCATCCAGTGGATTGATGGCGACTACGACCACGAGGAGTGGCGGAATGAAGTGTCGAGGTGCGAGGACTATGACTATACAAGTGAGCCTGAGCGGGGACGGCGGTGTGAGCAGTGTTTTACGCTGCGGCTGACACGGACGGCGCGCAAGGCGCAGGAGTTGGGCCTCAAGTATTTCGCCACGACACTGGCTTCGAGCCGTTGGAAGAGCTTAGAGCAGATAGAACGGGCTGGACGCAGAGCCGAGCAAATCGTCAACGAAAGTACACAAAAAGCGCTCGGCTCTGCCGCTTCGCCTAGCGAAGAACCGTCCCTTTTGTGTACTTTCTGGGCACAGAACTGGCGGAAGGGCGGTCTGCAGGAGCGGCGCACCCAGTTGCTGAAGGAGTTCGGATTCTACAATCAGCAGTATTGCGGCTGTGAGTTCTCTGCCCGTGGGGCGGGGGCGCTGACGAAGCCGCTGTTGCGCGAGCAGATGCGTGAGGCTAAACGACAGCACGCCGACAAGATGGCCGGGTGGTCGGCTGAGATTGTCGAGAAACTGTGGCAGCAGATAGGTGAGAGTAGGGTGGTGATGGCCTACTGGCCATTGCCCGATGAGGTCGATGTCCGGCCGCTTATAGACCGTCTGGTGGCAGAAGGACGGACGGTGGTGCTGCCCAAGGTGACCGGCGACGAGACGATGGAACTGCGCCGCTATACGTCGCAGGCCGACCTCAGCGAAGGTACCTTCCATATCCTGGAACCCGTGGGCGAGCCTTTCGTGGACTACGAGCAGATAGATGTGGCGCTCGTTCCCGGCGTTGCCTTCGATGCCGCCGGTCATCGCCTGGGCCGTGGCTGTGGCTACTACGACCGCTTTCTGGCGGAACACCTCGTACCTCGCACCTTGCCCCTCGTACCTCGCCCCTCGTACCTCGCCCCTCGATTAATTGGTGTCTGTTTCCCCTTCCAGCGGGTGGCTGTGGTGCCCGTCGACGCCCATGACGTAGTCCTGGATCAAATTTTCTGTTAATTTTGTTGGAGGATACCAGTTTTTTTTGTATTTTTGCCCACAAATAATAGCTAACATATTAAAAACATTATTACTATGAAGCATTTTATACTTTCTTTGGTGGCATTGACCGTTATGGGGAGCCAGTGTGCAGTAGGCCAGAACCAAGTGAAAAGACTATCGGCAGAGACCACGAAGTTGGATGTCAGTAAAATGGAGAATGCCGGTCAGACCGTTCGTCTGAGCCGTTATCTCTTTGCAGGTTACAACACACTTTGCCTGCCGATGTCGGTCAGTGCCGAGCAGCTGACTCAGGCCGTACCAGGCATCAAGGTGGAGAAACTGGTAGCCATAGGTCAGGAGGGAAGCAAGCTGTGTCTTTATTTTCAGGAGTGTACGTCAGAGGGTATAGAGGCAGGAATGCCCTACCTCGTGTTCTCTCCCACAGCCAAGAGTCTGAGTGTCAGGAACGACGGCGCTACTCGCCTCAGCAGTGATGCCAACGTTGTGCGTATGTCCGACGCTATGGGCAATCAGGTGACGTTCAGTAGCAGTTGGGAAGCCCGTTCGCTTGACGGCTTCTACGGCATTCCTGCCCAGCAGAATGTAGAGGTGCTGGAGAGTGTGCTGATACGTACTACCGCCAACCAGCGCTTCCTGCCCACTCGTTGTGGCTTTAACTGGGAGACACGCTCGTCAACGGCAACCAGTCTGGAGATTAAGCACGTCAGGAGTTTCTCTGAGGTGACAGGCGTGCAGACGTTGACGGCTGGCGAAGCTGCCGTTGTCGATGTCTACGACCTGAGTGGCAAAGTCCTGCTGAAGCAGGTGAAGCTTGCTGAGGCCAAGACGCTGTTGCCGGCCGGTGTTTACATCATTGGTGGCGAGAAGGTTACATTCAAGTGATTTTGTCACTAAAAACATTTAAAACGAGGCTCTTTGTTTGGGAGTCTCGTTTTTTTGTTGTACTTTTGCCCCCCAATTCAGACTCGTTAGGAGTTTGGCTTGTCAGAATGATGGCAAAAAGTTCAAAAGGTTATTAATAAAATAAGTCAAAGATTTAGATGTTTGAGAATTTGAGTGAACGTCTGGAACGGTCGTTCAAAATACTGAAGGGTGAGGGAAAGATCACCGAGATTAACGTTGCAGAAACTTTGAAGGACGTGCGCCGTGCCCTGCTCGACGCCGACGTCAACTACAAGGTAGCCAAGAACTTTACCGACACGGTGAAGCAGAAGGCTATGGGTATGAACGTGCTGACGGCCGTGAAGCCCAGCCAGCTGATGGTGAAGATTGTCCACGACGAGCTGACCGAGCTGATGGGTGGCAAGGCTGTGGAGCTGAATCTGCAGAACCGCCCCAGCATCATTCTGATGTCGGGTCTGCAGGGTTCGGGTAAGACGACGTTCACCGGCAAGCTGGCCAAGATGCTCAAGGAGCGCCAGCACAAAAACCCGCTGCTGGTGGCCTGCGACGTCTACCGTCCTGCCGCCATCGAGCAGCTGAAGGTCGTTGCCCAGACTGTCGGCGTAGACGTCTATACCGAGGAGGGCAACAAGAACGTGGTGGAGATAGCCCAGAACGCTATCCGTAAGGCCAAGCAGGAGTCGTACAACGTGGTCATCGTCGATACCGCCGGCCGTCTGGCCGTTGACGAGGAGATGATGGACGAGATCAGCCGGCTGAAGGAGGCCATCAACCCTGACGAGACGCTCTTCGTGGTCGACGCCATGACGGGTCAGGACGCCGTGAACACGGCCAAGGAGTTTAACGACCGCCTGGACTTCGACGGCGTGGTGCTGACGAAACTCGACGGCGACACCCGTGGTGGTGCTGCCCTGTCAATACGTACCGTCGTCACCAAGCCCATCAAGTTCGTGGGTACCGGCGAGAAGATGGAGGCCATCGACGTGTTCCACCCCGAGCGTATGGCTGATCGCATCCTCGGCATGGGCGACGTGGTGTCACTCGTGGAGCGTGCACAGATGCAGTTCGACGAGGAGGAGGCCAAGAAATTAGAGAAGAAGATCCGCAAGAACAAGTTCGACTTCGACGACTTCATGGGACAGATTCAGCAAATCAAGAAGATGGGTAACATCAAGGAACTGGCATCGATGATTCCCGGCGTGGGCAAGGCCATCAAGGACATCGATATTGATGACAATGCGTTCAAGGGCATCGAGGCCATCATCAACTCGATGACGCCTAAGGAGCGTGCCAATCCGGACATCATCAACCAGAGCCGCCGACAGCGCATCGCCCGTGGCTCGGGCACGAAGATAGAGGACGTGAACCGCCTGATGAAGCAGTTCGACCAGACGCGAAAGATGATGCGCATGGTTAGCGGTATGGGCTCGTCGAAAATGGCCCAGATGGCAGCGGCCATGAAAGCCCACCCCCAACCCCTCCCCAAGGGAGGGGGGCTTAAATAGCTTTGCCCGATAATAGGTTGCTAAGTAATTGCTTGCCCAATATAGCTTGCCCAATATAGCTTGCTCAGTAATAGCTTGCCCAATGAGACATAAGTACCAAACTGCCACTTCTTTTTATCCGCTTTTAGAGGAATATGCCTTAAAAATGCGGAAAACACCTACAGAGGCTGAACGAGTGTTGTGGGAGTATCTGAAAGGAGGCCGGATGGGAGCACACTTCAGAAGGCAACACGTATTGATGGACTACATTCCTGACTTTGTGAGTCTTGCCAACCACTTTGTGATAGAAATTGACGGCGGGTATCATTTCGAAGGAGAACAACCTCAAAGAGATAGAGAACGGTCAGAAGAACTTGCAAGTCAGGGGTTTAAGATTCTGAGGTTCACGAACGAGGAAGCTTTAGGAGATATTGACACCGTATTAGAAACCATTTCAAAAGTAATATATAATGAATAATGTAGCAGAAGGAGTAACCAACCTCCCCTCCCTTGGGGAGGGGCAGGGGGTGGGCCTCATAGACGGAAAAGCAACGGCAGCGGCCATCAAGGCTGAGATTGCCGAAGAAGTGAAAGAGATTATGGCCCGTGGCGGCAAGCAGCCCCACCTGGCCGCAGTATTGGTGGGTCACGACGGCGGTTCGGAGACCTATGTTAAGAATAAGGTACTCGCGTGCGAGGCCTGCGGTTTCAAGTCGACCCTCATCCGCTATGAGGCTGACGTGACCGAGGAAGAGCTGCTGGCCTGCGTCGACCGCCTGAACAAGAACGGCGACGTTGACGGTTTTATTGTCCAGCTGCCCCTGCCCAAGCATATCGACGAGCAGAAAATCATCGAGGCTATCGACTACCGCAAGGACGTCGACGGCTTCCACCCCATCAATGTCGGCCGCATGGCCATCGGACTGCCCTGCTTCATCTCGGCAACGCCGCTCGGCATCATCACCCTGCTGAAGCGCTACGGCATTGAGACCTCGGGTAAGAAGTGCGTTATCCTTGGCCGCTCGAACATCGTCGGCAAGCCCATGGCACAGCTCATGATGCAGAAGCAGTATGGCGACGCTACGGTCACCGTCTGTCACTCGCGTTCGAAGACGTTGAAGGAGGAGTGCCGCGCTGCCGACATTATCATCGCCGCCATCGGTCAGCCCGACTTCGTCACCGCCGATATGGTGAAAGAGGGGGCTGTCATCGTCGACGTAGGCACCACCCGTGTGCCTGACGCCTCGCGCAAGAGTGGCTTCCGCCTGAATGGCGACGTGAAGTTCGACGAGGTGGCACCGAAGTGCTCGTTCATCACGCCTGTCCCCGGCGGCGTCGGCCCCATGACCATCTGTTCGCTGATGAAGAACACGCTGGCTGCCGGCAAGAAGGAGTTCTACAAGTGAAGAGTGAAAAGTGAAAAGTGAAAAATTGGCTACCGCTCAGGATTGGTATGAGCGAGGTAACGAATACCGTAAGCAGAGCCAGTGGCATGAGGCCATCAACTGCTATATAGAAGCCATCAAGCTTGACCCCGACAGCCCTGCTGTCGAGGCCAAGCAGATGCTTGACGACATTATGGCGTTTTACTGCAAGGATATGTACAATCCTTGATGCCCTTCATCCTTTCATACCTTTGCACCTATGCTCGAAGTGATGATGACGCTGTTCGCCCTGGTTGTCGTGGGCTATGCAGCAGGGAAGTTGGGATATCTGGGTGGTGACTTCGACCGACAGTTGTCGAGTGTGGTCATCAACATCACGTGTCCGGCGCTGATTCTGTCGTCGGCGATGACGGGCGAGTTGCCCGACCGCCGCTACATCCTGCCTTTGTTGCTTATCAGTACGCTGACCTACGTCTTGCTGGCTGCGGCAGGCTTCTGGTTGCCGCGTTTGCTGACGAAGCGGCGCGACGACGAGGGAGCTGTCGGCTTCGCCCTGATGTTCGGCAACGTAGGGTTTATGGGCTACCCTGTCGTGGCTTCCATCTTCGGCCACGAGGCCGTGTTCTATGCTGCTGTGCTCAACGTTGTCAACACGTTTGCCGTCTTCACGGTGGGAACGGTGCTGATGACGGGCCGGAACGAGGTCGAAGGTGGGCGTTTCCAGAAGAAGGTGCTCTATTCTACGCCGATGCTGGCGGCCTATCTGACGATGGGCATCGTGGCATTAGAGATAGACAATATCCCCACCGTCATCAGTCAGCCGCTGTCGATGCTCGGAGCCATCACCGTACCTGCGGCCTTGCTGATTATCGGCTCGTCGATGTCGAACCTGTCGCTGCGCACGATGCTGGGCAACCGCACCGTCTATGCCACAACGCTGTTGCGACTGGTACTGTTGCCGGTGGGCGTCCATTTCCTGATGCGAGCTTTGGGCTTCGATCCTTTTGTGGTGAATATCAACACGCTGGTCATCGCCATGCCCGTAGCCACTTACGGCACCATCCTCTGTCTGAAATACGAGAAGGACACGACGATGATAACCGCCGTGACGTTTATTACAACGCTGCTCGCTATGGTCAGCATCCCGTTGCTTGTCATGTTACTTGGCATGAAGTAAGTAAATGAGGTGTGTCACAGACATTTTTGCTATTTTATTTGGTCGTTTGCTTACTAATTTGTACCTTTGCACCCCGAATTTGGATTTAATGCATTAAACAAGGATAATATGGCAAAATTGAAAGGCGCCATCGAGGTGAACACTGAGCGGTGTAAGGGATGCCAATTGTGCATCATTGCGTGCCCTCAGAAGGTTATCGCTATGGCTGGTAAAGTGAATCTGCACGGCTACCCTTATGTGGAGGCTGTCAACGAGGATGCCTGTGTGGGCTGTGCCTCGTGCGGCATCGTCTGCCCCGACGGGTGTATCACCGTGTATCGTGTTAAACAGGAGTAAAGGAGTAAGGAGAAAAGTAGTAAAATGTCTATGCAAGAGAAAGAGGTTGTATTGATGAAAGGTAACGAGGCGATAGCCCACGCTGCCATTCGTTGCGGATGCGACGGCTATTTCGGCTATCCTATTACTCCGCAGAGTGAAGTTATCGAGACGCTGGCCGAACTGAAGCCCTGGGAGACCACCGGTATGCAGGTGGTACAGGCCGAGAGTGAGCTGGCGTCGATTTATATGGTCTATGGTGCTGCCGGTGCCGGCAAGCGCGCTATGACCTCCAGTTCGTCTCCAGGCATCGCCCTGATGCAGGAGGGTATCACCTACATGGCTGGCGCCGAGGTGCCGGGCGTGTTTGTCAACGTCCAGCGCGGCGGTCCCGGTCTGGGCACCATCCAGCCGTCGCAGGGTGACTACTTCCAGGCTACCCGTGGCGGTGGTAACGGCGACTATAAGGTCATCGTGCTGGCCCCGAACTCCGTTCAGGAGATGGCCGACTTCGTAGACCTCGCCTTCGAGTTGGCCTTCAAGTATCGCAACCCCGCCATGATTCTTTCTGACGGTGTTATCGGTCAGATGATGGAGAAGGTGGTGCTGCCGCCTTACAAGCCCCGTCGTACGGACGAGGAGGTCATCAAGCAGTGTCCTTGGGCTTCTACTGGTAAGCCGAAGAACCGTGAGCGTGTTGTCATCACCTCACTGGAGCTGAAGCCTGAGATTATGGAGCAGCGCAACATCGCTCTTCAGGAGAAATATGCTAAGATTCAGGAGAACGAGGTTCGCTACGAGCAGCATTTGATGGACGATGCCGAGTATGCCATCGTCGCCTTCGGTTCTGCTGCCCGTATTGCTGAGAAGTCTGTAGAGATTGCCCGTGAGCAGGGTGTCAAGGTCGGCTTGTTCCGTCCCATCACACTGTTCCCGTTCCCCGAGAAGCAGATTGCTGAGTTGTCGAAGAAGGTGAAGGGTATCCTCGTGGCTGAGATCAATGCCGGACAGATGGTACAGGACGTTCGCTTGGCTGTGAACGGTGCTGTGCCTGTAGAGCAGTTCGGTCGTCTGGGCGGTATCGTTCCCGATCCCGAGGAGATTGTTGGTGCTTTGCTAAAATTGAAGAATTGAAAGATTGAAAAATTGAAGTAATGCTAAAATTGAAGAATGAAAAGATTGAAAATTTGAAGTAGAAGAACTTCAATTCTTCAATTCTTCAACTTTTAAATTTTAAAAAGATGGATAGAAATCAAATAGTTCAACCGGAAAACATTGTCTGCAAGAAGCCGACGCTGATGAACGACAATAACATGCACTACTGTCCGGGCTGCTCGCACGGTGTGGTGCATAAGCTCATTGCCGAAGTCATCGAGGAGATGGGCATGGAAGACAAGGCCGTGGGCGTATCGCCCGTAGGCTGCGCCGTCTTCGCGTACAACTATATAGATATTGACTGGCAGGAGGCTGCCCACGGTCGTGCTCCCGCACTGGCTACGGGCATCAAGCGCTGCTGGCCCGACCGTCTCGTCTTCACCTACCAGGGCGACGGCGACCTGGCCTGTATCGGTACCTGCGAGACCATCCACGCCCTGAACCGCGGCGAAAACATCGTCATCGTCTTCGTCAACAACGCCATCTACGGCATGACGGGCGGACAGATGGCTCCCACCACGCTCATCGGCCAGAAGACCTCTACCTGTCCCTACGGCCGCGACCCGCAGCTGCACGGCTATCCCCTGAAGATTGCCGACATCGCTGCCCAGCTCGAAGGCGCCTGCTACGTCACCCGTCAGTCGGTGGAGAGCGTCGCCTCTATCAACAAGGCTAAGAAGGCGCTGCGCAAGGCTTTCCAAGCATCGATGGACGGCAAGGGCTCAAGCCTCGTCGAGTTCGTCTCTACCTGTAACAGCGGCTGGAAGCTGACACCCGCAAAGGCTAACGAATGGATGAAGGAGAACATGTTCCCCTTCTATCCTAAAGGAGATTTAAAAGACAGGACATAAAAGCCCACCCCCAGCCCCTCCCCAAGGGAGGGGAGTCTGAATAGACTGGAGGTGAAAGTTAATATAATAATGAGTAACAATTAATTAAGGAGACCCCCATGGTAACTATACTCCCCTCCCTTGGGGAGGGGTTGGGGGTAGGCTATATGAAGAAAGAAATAATTATCAGTGGTTTCGGCGGTCAGGGCGTGCTCTCGATGGGTAAGATCCTGGCCTACAGTGGACTGATGGAGGACAAGGAGGTCACGTGGATGCCCGCCTACGGTCCCGAGCAGCGTGGTGGTACGGCCAACGTGACGGTTATCGTCAGCGACGAGCGCATCTCGTCGCCCATCCTCAGCCGTTACGACATCGCCATCGTGCTCAACCAGCCCTCGCTCGAGAAGTTCGAGCCGAAGATCAAGCCCGGCGGCATACTCATCTACGACGGCTTCGGCATTATCAATCCCCCGACGCGCAAGGACATCACCGTCTACCGCATAGACGCCATGGACAAGGCTGCCGAGATGAAGAACGGCAAGGTCTTCAATATGATTGTCCTCGGCGGTCTGCTCAAGGTGGCTCCCGTGGTCAGCACGAAAGGCGTGGAGAAGGCTCTGAAGAAGACCCTGCCCGAGCGCCATCACGACCTCATCCCTCTGAACATGCAGGCAGTGGAAGAGGGTGCCAAGATTATCGAGGAGGTGAAGTAAACTCTTCACAGCCTGTAACGCATTCTGTCCGTCTATGGAGAAAAAAGCAAAAGAGCACACTTGTCTTGGCAAGGTGCTCTTTTTGGTATGGATGATGGCACCCTGGCTTACTGGTGGTGCCCAGACGGACCTGAAGCTGGATGCCAGGCATCTGCTGCTCGACGGTTCGCTGACTGCTGCTCAGGCGAAGGCCTCGCCCTACGTCTTTAACGACTTCCGCGAGGCCATGGCCCACTTTCAGGACACGACAACGCTTTATATCCGTCCGTGGGTGTACTGGGTGGACAATCCCGACGTGCCCGAGGTGGTGAAAGGCAAAGATGGCCGCGAACCCTTCGGTATGGTCATCCGTGGCAAGAAACTGGCGCTCGTAGGCTTAGGCCAACAGCCCGGCGACGTGGTGCTAGCCTCGCAGCGCGGGCAGATGCAGGGAGCCGTGGGCAACTTCACGATGCTGGATATGCACACTGACGAACTGCACGTGGAGAACCTGACGATGGGCAACTACTGTAATGTAGACCTCGACTATCAGTTACGTCCCGAACTCAGCCGCAAGCGTCGTAGCGATGCTATCACGCAGGCTCATGTAGGCTACGTCCACGGTCGGCAGTTGACGGCCCGAAAGGTGCGCTTCATCAGCCGCCTGAATCTCAATCCGCTGAACGGTGCCCGCGAGAGTGTTTACGACAGCTGCCACTTCGAGTGTACGGACGATGCGCTGAACGGCGGTCATGCCATCTATCGCCACTGCGACTTTGACCTCTATGGTGCCAAACCCATGTGGAGCACTTTTGGCACTGGTCCGCTCTTCTACGACTGCGACTTCTACGTCCGTACAGACAACCGCGAGACATATTTCTGCAAACAGGGCGGCCCCGTGACGGTCGTCGACTGCCGCTACCATGCCCCCGAGGGCAGCTATGTAGGCTGGACGGCCTATCCGCAGCCATGGCTGCGCTGCTATCAGCAGAACTTTACGCTCAACGGAAAACCCTATAGCATCGGCAGCCGACGTCCGCAGAATACAGTCGTGATGAAGGATAAGTTGCTATGGCATAGCAACATACAGATACCCTTCCTCGCCATCAGCCAGCACGAAGCCAATCTCCGTGCGCCTGCCGAAATACTGCTGACCACAGACAGCAGTGCCACTTGGAGCGTGACGAAGGGCTTTGAGCGCTTCGTGCTGATGAGACAACTGCCGGAGGGCAGGGCCTCGTTCTTCATGACGAACGAGACGGACGAGACGGCAGACTTCTGTCTGGTGGCCACGACACCCGACGGCCGCCAGGCCGCCTGCCGTGTGGTGCTCCAACCCTCGTTGGTGCCAGCGCCTCAGTTTTTGCGCCAGCCTGATATTGTACAGCGTGGTGACAGCCTCACGCTCGACTATGTTCTCGACTTACAGGGCCGGCACGACGAATCGCATATTGAGTGGCTGCGCGACGGTATCGTCGTCAGTACCAGCCACGATGCCCCACAGCGTTCTTACCGCTTGACCGGAGCCGATGCAGGGCGCACCATCACCGCCACCATCGCTCCGAAGTCTAACCGTAGCGACTTTGCGCCTGCCGTCGTCGCCAGTATGGCCGTCGCCCCGGCTTCTGAACAGAACGTTGGCAGCGACACTGCCGCTACGTCATCTGCCGTCGCCCTTGAAACCGATTTCCACGATTTCCCTTGCCAGTGGCAGCCCCAGATTATAGAGGGCTACTGGACGGTGGACGGCTATAAGCCTCTCGATACCGAAGCCTTCGACTGGCAATTCAGTCAGGAGAAACCCATGTGGGAGTATGGCGAGGGATTCAATGGCGCTGTCGGACGTGGACTGCTGCAGGCGCAGCGTGGTGCCCGGCTGATGTACACGCCTATGAAAGGACGTTATGGCGATATGTCGCTAACCTTGCAGGTAGACCCCACGAAGACGGCCGGGCAGGGCTTCGGCTCGGCTACTGGCCAGTATATGGATGTCTGCCTGAAGTTTGATACCCGCACGCTGACGGGCTATGGTCTGCGTATCATCCGTACGGTGAAACACGCCAAAGCTGTTGATTTCCTATTGGTAGCGTATAAGAATGGTGTCGTTACACCGCTTACTGAGCCCGTATCCTCAACTTGCTACCGCACAGGCTGCACCATCAGGCTTGACTATGCCGACGGACAGCTTACCGCTCATGTTGAGACTAAGACACCGAAGCCTGCCGATTCGCAGTTGCCTCATCAGGTAGACCTCCAAGTCCGCGTTCCTGCCACACCTTTTGGCGGTATACACATCCAGCATACCGGCTCGTGTGGTGAGAGCACCACGATGCTCCATCGTCTTTATTGCCATTCCCGATAGTTGGCCGTGGCTTCTATGCGGTTCTCGACCTTGTCGTCGAGGGCGGGATAGAAGTCGATGCCTGTTATCTGCTCTATCTCGTCGACGGTGCGGACGCAGCTTTCGAGACTGACCTTCTTGCCGTCGTTCTTCACTAAGAAACCAATGGCCTTGGGTTGACCAGTACGACACAGGACGACCTTGAAGAAGGCATCGGGCACCCAGACGCGACCACGACCAATGGTGCGGGTGGGGGTAGGGCGGTCGTAGACGGGACCGCAGACAATGTCGACGGCACCGTACTTACGGGCCCACTCGCGGCATTTTATTTCCAGGTTGTTCCATTCGTATTTGTTCAGCGCATGGTTCTGCGGACAGATGTTCGTGAAGAGAAACGACTCACGCATGGCCGTTGCGTCCCACTTGTTGTCGCCTGCCGGACACATGTGGCCGCGGTCGTAGCGCGAGTTGTAGTAGTCGGCGTCGGTGGCGCGCGGCGTCACGTCAGTGTCCTCCGTAAACACCTCGGCCGAGCGCTGGTTCTTGCCGTAGGTGTGGGCCTTCGTCAGGTGCCACGCCACCCAGTTCGGATTCTTTGTCTCTTTATTATAAGAGGTGGTGTAGCCCGTGCGCGTCAGAATCTGTTCCGCGCGGTCCTTCAGCGGTGCCGGCTGTTCATACTTGGTAGTGGTGGTCTTGGCCATCGTCAGCAGGGCGACAACGGGCAGGGCGGCAAATGCTAATAACTTCTTTTTCATATTGGTGTATTTTCTTATTCTTATTTGATAGGCCTTCATTTGACGAAGCCTTTCGTCTTCCATTTTCCCGACCGCCAGCGTCTGACAAGAATGACGCCGCGGACGTTCTCGTCGAGGGCGAACCCCACCCACATGCCCACAAGACCGTAGCCGAGGGGGATGCCGATGACGTAGCTCAGGCCCACGGCGATGCTCCACTGGAAGATGACGCCGACGACGAAGGGATAGACGGTGTCGCCCGTAGCGCGCAAGGTGCTGCCGGCAAAGATGTTCGAGGTACGTCCAATCTCTAAGAACCAGTCGACAACGAGCACCCATACGCCCATCGTGATGATTTCCTGATTGTCGGTGAAGGCGCTAAGGATGCTACGCCCCGAAAAAGCGAGGAGTGCCGAGCCGGTGAGCGTGATGATCATCGACCAGCGGAAGAAGTAATTGCCTAACACGTATGCCGCCTGATGCCGTTGCTGTCCGACGAGATGCCCAACAAGAATGTCGCCGCCCTGCGTGATGCTGATGCAGAAGAGGTAGACGAACATGATCATGTTGTGACAATAGGTACGTGTGGCTAACGCCTCGTTGCTTATCTGGTTGATGAAATACGTGATGACCACCTGCGAGAGACAATACGAGATGTTCTCGCTCATCGCCGGAATGCCGATGTACAACAGGTTTTTCAGCTCTTGCCAGGGGATGGGACGGAAATAATGCAGCGGGAAACGGGGGATGTGTACCTTGAAGTGGATGGCGCCGAGCAGCACCATAGCGACGGCCCGGCTGGTGGCAGTGGCGATGGCGGCACCCTCGACACCCAACTGCGGACACCCCCAGTGTCCGAAGATGAGCGTGTAGTTGCCCAGAATGTTCAGCACATTGACAATGCCCGTCACCACCATCGGATAGACGACTTTGTCGGCACTTCTTAGCGAGGCCGAGAACGTGAGCGACAAGGCCTGGAAGAACGACAGCGCGCCCGTCAGCCGCAGGTACACCAGCCCGTCGCCCATCAGTTCGGGGCGCAGACCCATGAGCTGAAGCAGTCCCTCGGCATAGAAGAACAGTAGGGCGCTGACCGTCAGACCGAGTATCAGGTTGACTACTAACGCCATACCCACCACCTGCACCAGCCGTTTGCGCAAGCCTGCGCCGATGTACTGCGCACAGAGAATGGCGGCACCCATCGAGAAGAACTGGTAGACGAGGAAGACGAGCGATATCAGCTGGTTGTCGAGCCCCACCGCCGCCACGCTGTTGTCGCTGTAGCGGCTCAGCATCACGGTGTCGACGGCACCCAACAGCATCACCAGCGCCATCTCAATGAACACTGGGATGGTGAGTACTTTCAGTTGTCGTTTCAATGACTGGTCGGGCATATCTCGTGCAAAGGTACTGCTTTTCTTGGAAATAATCAGCAAATGCGTGACACGGAATAGAAAAAAAGCATTAAAACTGACAGAAAAAGTTGGCAGTACGGGAAAAAATGCGTAACTTTGCACCCTAAAACGTACATAGAAGCGTGAAAATTAAGGAAGTGCTGAGCGCCCTTGAACAATTCGCGCCCCTGCCCTTGCAGGAAAGCTGGGACAATGCTGGCTTGCAAGTTGGACTGACAGAGGCGGAGGTTTCAGGGGCATTATTGTGTTTAGATGTCACTGAAAAAGTCGTTGACGAGGCCGTCCGCAAGGGCTGCAACCTCATTGTGAGCCACCATCCGCTGTTGTTCCGTGGGCTGAAGACCATCAGCGACCTGACAGACGTGCAACGGACGGTGCGTAAGGCTATCCGGCAGGACATCTGCGTCGTCTCGATGCACACGAATATGGACAACGCCCAGGGTGGCGTGAACTTCAAGATTGCCGAGAAGTTAGGCCTGACGGACGTGACGTTCCTGAGTCCGAAGCGGGTAGGGGACGTGGAGTGTGGCAGCGGTGTCGTCGGCACATTAGAGAATCCGATGGCAGCCGACGACTTCGTGCTGAAAGTGAAGCGCGCGTTCGGCGTGGAGTGTGCTATGACCAACGAACTGCTGCGCCGCCCTGTCAGCCGCGTGGCTATCTGCGGTGGAGCGGGCGACTTTCTGCTCGACGACGCCGTCGGTGCAGGTGCCGACGCGTTCATCACGGGCGAGATGCACTATCATCAGTACTTCGGCTATGAGCAGCGCATCCAGATCTGCGTCATCGGCCACTACCAGAGCGAGCAGTTCACCGGCGAGGTGTTCCGCGACATCATCAGCGAGCGGTGCCCTGGCGTGAGGACGGAGATGGCAGAGACCTGCACCAACCCGATATTGTACTTATAGGTCTCATAAGACTTATAGGTCCAATAAGACTCATAGGTCTCATAGGTCCCATAAGTCCCATAGGTCTTATAGGTCCCATCAAAGAAAAATTAACCCTAAAAAAATAAAGAATTATGGCAAAGAAAGATCCTACAGATTTGTCGGTAGAAGAGAAGCTGAAAACCCTCTACCAGATGCAGACGGCCCTGTCGGCCATCGACGAGAAGCGTACCCTGCGCGGCGAACTGCCCCAGGAGGTTGACGACCTGGAAGACGAGATTGAAGGTCTGAACACGCGCATACAGCGCATTCAGGCTGACATTGACGAGTTCCAGAAGGCTGTCACCCAGAAGAAGGGTGAGATTGCTGACGCTGAGGCTAGCGTGGCCCGCTACAAGGCTCAGTTGGACGAGGTGAAGAACAACCGCGAGTACGACACGCTGTCGAAGGAGATTGAGTTCCAGTCGCTTGAGATTGAGCTCTGCAACAAGAAGATCCGCGAGGCTCAGGCCCGTATCGCTGAGAAGAGCCAGGAACTGGAGCAGAACAAACAGCTGATTGATGAGCGCCGTGGCGACCTCGACCTGAAGAAGAGCGAACTCGACGAGATTATGGAAGAGACGCGTGCCGAGGAGGAGAAGCTGAAGGAGAAGGTGAAGGAGCTGGAGGCTAAGATTGAGCCGCGCCTGCTGGCCTCGTTCAAGCGCATCCGTAAGAACGCCCGCAACGGTCTGGGCATCGTCTACGTGCAGCGCGACGCCTGTGGCGGCTGCTTCAACAAGATTCCGCCCCAGCGTCAGCTCGACATCAAGATGCACAAGAAGATTATCGTCTGCGAGTACTGCGGTCGTATCATGATCGATCCCGAACTGGCTGGCGTGAAGGTAGAGAAGTCTTCCGACGGCAGCGAGAAGAAGAGTACGCGCAAGCGCTCTATCCGCAAGACGTCGACTGCTTCATCGAAGAAGGCTGCCGACGCTAACGATATGGCATAATAGCATCGTAATCCGGTATTTCGGTCAGGAAGCGGTATGAGCGGTTTTCGTAGTCCATCTGGCAGCAGTAGTGCTGCAGACCGTTGCTGACCACCAAATAATCTGCATGCAGCAGAAGATTGTAGACCACAATTTGGTCGAACGTCTTCTGCTGTATTTTTATATGTGGCGCTTTGTACTCGATGATCATCCGCGGACGGAGAGACTGGTCGTAGAGCACGGTGTCGCAGCGCAGCCGCTTGCTGCCTACGCGCAGTTCTGTCTCGTTGGCCAATAGCCCCTTGGGGTAGCCTTTGTGCTCAACGAGGAAGTGCGTGAAGTGCTGACGCACCCATTCCTCGGGTGTCAGTGCGACGTAGCGGTTGCGCAGGAAGTCGAAGATCGTCTGGCGCCCATCCTTCTCGCTCATCCTTACGTCGTAGGCGGGCAGGTTCAGTTGTTGTTCTCTCATACGTGCAAAGGTACGAATAAGTGAATACAATACAAAACAATTTCGTTTTTTTTTGCTCATTACATATCTTTTTTGTAACTTTGCCGTCAGATACATGACAGTCATGAATTTCAAGCGATATATCGTCATATTACTCATGTTTGGAGCCTTCTTGACAGCCTTTGCCGTCAAGGAGGGGAGCGTGCCCGTGTGGTACGATGAAGACGCGATGACGTTGACAGTGCCGGCTACAGACTGCCGCGTAGACTGTCAGGACGTTGTCGTGCCCCAACAGACGTGCCAGGAAACGGCTTGTGAAACCTGTGTTCACGCGGTTCCGGACAGGAGCCGGTTTGTAGATGCCATGATCAGGTATCTATACCTTAACGGCAACTATTTGAGCCAGTTACGTACTTTCGAGGCTTACAGTTCAGGCTCCCATGGTCGTGGGAGCCAGTGCGCGTTGTGTCTATTGGCAACAGGATAAGAGACTATGGCAGCAGAGCAGAAGACATACACCTACGAGGGCATTATGAGCGACCTGAAGGCAGGCCGTTATGAACCTGTCTACTACCTGATGGGCGACGAGTCGTACTACATCGACAAGATTAGCGACTACATTGCCGAGCACGCCCTTCAGCCCGAGGAGCGCGACTTCAACCAAACCGTGATGTTCGGTTCCGACGTGACAGCCGCCCAGGTGGCCGACGCTGCCCGCCGCTACCCGATGATGGCCGAACGCCAGGTCATTATCGTCAAGGAGGCGCAGAATCTGAAGCAGACCGACCAGTTGGAGAAGTACTTCAAAACTCCCGTAAAATCAACCGTCCTCGTCTTCTGTCACAAAAACGGGAGTATTGACGGCCGAAAAAGGGAGTATATCAAGGCCATCAAGGCCGCTGGCGTGCTGTTTGAGAGCAAAAAACTGCGTGATCGCGACCTTCCACCGTTCATTGAGAAGTATCTCAAGCAGCGCGAGGTGAGTATCGACCCGAAATCGACGCAGTTGATAGCCGACTCCATCGGAGCTGACCTGAGCCGCCTGACGAGCGAACTCGACAAGGTGATTCTCGCCCTGCCTGCAGAGAACAAGAAGGTGACCCCACAGGTGGTGGAGGACCAGATAGGGGTGAGCAAGGATTTCAATGCTTTTGAGTTGCGCGATGCCATTGTCAACCGCCATGTGTTCAAGGCAAACCAGATAATCAAATATTTTGACGAAAATCCGAAGGCCGGAAGTATCTACTCATTTCTCCCAATGCTCTTTAATTACTTCCAAAATCTGATGATCGCGTTTTATGCGCCAAATAATAAGAGTCAGGAGGGCGTTGCAGAATGGCTGGAATTGAGATCACCATGGGCTGCCAAGGACTATATGACAGGTATGAGAAATTACTCAGGAATGAAAGTGATGCAGATTATTTCGAAAATAAGAGAAATAGATGCCAAAAGTAAGGGTTTGGACAACCCAAATACGCCTCCTGGCGAGCTGATGAAGGAGTTAATTTTTTACATTTTGCATTGATTTCCGCTCCTGGAATTTACAGAAACAGCGTCTGAGAAAGACGCTTTTTTTGTGCCAAAAAGCTAATGCACAAAGGACTTTCGGCCCATTTCTGACCGCTCAAAACTCGCGTATTTTCAGCCGCCTTGTCCGTCGTTGGGAATTTGCGAGAAATGCCGATTTTTGCTCTTTTTCATCATCAGAAATTTAGCGTTCACAATTATTTGCATTCATTTTTGTGAATTTTAGTATGTAAATGGATATAGGGATGTGGAAATATTTAGATTTACGATTCTGAATTTACGAATAAAAACGAAACTTTACGGTTTTATATTTGTATTTTTGAAATCTAAATCTACGCATTTACATTCCTATATTCATAAATATACAATTGACGATATACAGATATAATTATCTAATAATGAGATAATTATCTTATTTTAATAAAGCTAAGCGATGTACCTATGTAGTATTTCAATCTGTAAACGGGCTCTGTCGCCTACGAAATAGGTATGTATGCGCTAATTATCACATTTACGCTCAGTTATTTGTCTTTTTTTTCTTCAAATAAGGCTTTGTTGAATTTGCTTTTGTAAATTTACAAATATAACCCAAAACTTGAATCTCGCAGCGCTTTACAATTTGAAATCGTGAATTTACAATTACAAATCTAATATTTTGATTTCAAAATTTCCGTTTAAAAATTTGCAGGTTCCATTTTTTTGCTTTACCTTTGTAAACTGAAATGAAAATGGGTCTCAGGCCCCTCAAACCACCCTATTGAAGCAATGAAGGACAGAATTCGCCAGATTATGGAGTCGCAACACATGACCCAAACAGTGTTCGCTCAGTTCATCGGAATGTCGCCAGCATCGTTGAGCAGTATCTTCAACGAGCGCACTAAACCCAGTATCAATATTGTAGAGGCTATCAGGAAGAAAATTCCTGACATCAACCTCGAGTGGCTGATGTTTGGTTCTGGTTCTATGTACACAGACACAAAAACGGCTGTCGCCTCCCCTACCGAGTCATCGTTACCTGTCCAGGATTCGCTGTTCGATTTTTCAGATCCTACCCCATCTGTCCCCGAACCTTCGTCCTCGATACCAGAAAATCGCGCTCCGGTGGCCCTAACTTCCAATAGTGTAAAAAGTACACACCCAAATTTACCGCGCGTTGAGGTTAAAAATATTGACAAACCGCAGCGGCGTGTCACCGAGATTCGTGTCTTTTACGACGACCAGACCTGGGAGAGCTTTGTGCCGGCTAAGAAGTGATGTCACATCACGTCGGTGTTTTTTCTTCTTACGATGATGGTCACTGCTGCGCAGGTTTCGGCTGGGCCGAGGGAGATGCAGACGAGTCAGTGACTTGAATTCGACTGCAAAGGTAGTGTCTTTTCGCTGTTCCTGCAAACGTCTGGTATACCCTCGTGGAATCCTAAGATCATATCCGCCTGATACGCACTATTTTACGACGACAGAGAAATAAAAAGTTAACTTGGAGGAGAGTCCGTGAAAGTCCGTAAAGTCCGATGCAGATCAAAAGGCTCCGTGTGCGCGCTGCCTACATACAGGACTGCCGTTTGGTGACACCTCTAACACCAACCCTGATTATCAGCAGTTTAGCAACAAGTTTGCCCGCACCAGAGGTCGCACCAATGGTCACACCAAGTGTCGCACCAACCCTTTCTGTCAATGTTTCACGCCAAAAGCCAAAAACGTACAAGCCGCTCGTAAAAATTTCCCGGCCGCTCGTAAAAAAATATAATCCTCTCGTAAATGTTTCACGGTCAGTCGCTATACGCTGGTGTCACCTCTGGTGCGACTATAGGTGTCACTTCTCTCAAAAAAATAGCCCTTGATTTTCAGACAGTTAAGTGCCAGGTGTAAGAGGTGAGGGTATATTATGCACCAGAACGTATTACAGAGTTACAGCCGAACGAAATCTATACCTACTTCTGATGAACCTGCTTTTGCAGGTTTTTTTGCGTTTTTTTTGGTAATTCTTCGGTTTCTTGTTACCTTTGCAGTATGATAGCAGGAACTACGATAACAGAGGGGAGGATGGTGTGGCTCGACTGGATGAAGGTGATGGCCATCTTCTCGATTGTCTGGGGACATTTCTTCTCGGCGGGTCACTTGTATCTCTATGTGTTTAACGCCCAGGTGTTCTGCGTCATCTCGGGCTTCCTCTACAAGCGGGCTGACAGCTGGCGGTCGTGCCTCACGAAGTGCTTCTGGCAGCTGTTTGTGCCGACGGTCATCCTGAGTACCGTCATGCAGGCGGAGGCATGGCTGCGCCTGCTGGCTATGGGCGAGACGTACGACGTGACGTGGACGTGGTACTTGAAGTGGCTGCTGCTGGGCCATCGCTGGTGCATGGGGCCTTGCTGGTACTTCTACTCGCTCGCTGTGATGCGCCTCGTGATGCAGCTGCTGCCTGAGCGACGATGGGTCTACGGCCTGCTGTTCGTGGCGTTGGCGGCGGGAGCTGTCGCCTTGCGTCGGCAGGGCATCGAGGTGAGTAATGCCAATGTGAACGTGCTGGTATGTATGCCGATGTTCCTCGTCGGCGTGCTGCTGAAGCCGTTAAGACAGCAACTGGGACGATTGCATAACTACTGGATAGAGGTGGCGTTGGGTGTCGTGGCCGTGGCTGGCGTCGTGCTCTGCGGACGATGGAACGGCTATGTGTGGATGTATCTCTGCGGCTATGGCGACAATTTCGTGCTGTATGTCTTAGGCGGACTGGCGGGGTCGCTGATGCTCTACGTGGCCGGTTTGTGGCTGAGCCGCCTGCCTTACCGTTCGATGGTCCTGACGTTGTCGAAGGGTTCGATTCTCATCATCGGCCTGCACATCATATTGGTGCGCCGTCTGCAGGAGTTGCCAGACAGGATGTGGGGCGAGGACCTGCTGCTGTCGGTACTCATCGTGCTTTGTTTCGTGCCGATTGTACGCCTGGCTGAATTGTTCTTCCCGATACTTTTAGGTCGCCGCCGGAAGCGTTAGAAGAGGCGGTTGATGAGTTTGATGCAGTAGACGAGCAGCCGCCGTTTGCGGTCGTTGTCGCAGATGTCCAAGAGGCGGTAGAGGCTGGTCTTGTCGAGCCGCGCTAAGGTGGCGTAGTCCTGGTAGACGCCTGCCGGAAGATACTGGTGGAGCCATCGGCTGATTTCCTCGCGGTTGCGTGTGCGTTGTTGTTCCGAGAGTCCCCCCTCCTCACGTCGGCAGACGATGTCGGGGATGAACTTCACACGGCAATCCTGGCCCACGATTTTCTCTGTAAAAAATATCCAGTCGCTCACTAACCTGTAGTCTTCGCGGTAGAGGCTGTCGCGGAACAGTTCGCGGCGTATGAAGCAACTCTGGTGGTCGAGCGTGGCCACGAAGAAGTGGGCCATCGTGGTGCGGGGCGGCTGTATGGAGGCGTGCCCGTGTTGTGTCTCTTCGTTGAAATGATAGTCGCGACCTACGATGAAGTCGGCATCGCTCTCGACATGCGCAACCCGTGAGAGCACGCCCTCGTCGTAGAAGCAGTCGCCCGAGTTCATGAAGTTCAGGTAGTCGCCCGTAGCCTTCCGTATGCCCTTGTTCATGGCGTTGTAGATGCCGCCATCTTTTTCGGACACCCAGTAGGTAATCTGGCTGTCGTACTCGCGGAGTACGTCGGCGCTGCCGTCGGTGGAGCCGCCATCGATGACGATGAACTCGAAGTCGCGGAACGTCTGGCTGACGACGCTCTCGATGGTGCGTCGCAGTCCCTCGCGGTTGTTGTAGTTGACGGTAATGATAGAGTACTTCAATTCTTCAATTCTTCAATTATTCAATTTTCTAACTCTTCTCAGGCTGTCCTTGGCACCCTTGGCAAAGAGGATGGTTGCCGTCAGGTCGATGACGATGAAGACGACCATGCAGACGACGCAGTAGCACACCCACAGCCAGAGACTCTCGTAGGGGTCGATGGGCACGTAGCGGATGACGTAGAGCGCGAGCGCGAAGGCAAAGGCTGAGATAGCGTAGTTGCGCAGCACGCCCCGCCAGTAGAGTGTCGCCGGCAGGCGGAATCCTGAGGTGAAGAGGTAGTAGGGTTTCCAGATGACCACGATGGGCACGAGGCTGGCAATCTTGCCTAACAGGATGCCAATGATGCCCCATTGGAGTCCGCAGACGATGGTTACCGTCACGTTGATAATCAGCTCGGCCCAGGCCGACCATACGTCGGCATAGAGACCGTGGGCGTAGTTGAAGGAGTCGACGGAGTTGCGCGAGTTGGTGATGTAGATGTAGACCATGAGCAGCACGAGGATGCGGTGGTCCATGATGTACTCCGCGCCTAACCAATGGCTGATGAACGGTTCGATGAAGCAGTAGAGCGAGAAGGTGAGCGTGGCGGCGATGGTATGCTGGATGGTGGTGTACTCCCAGAACACCTTCATCATCTTCTCCTTGTTGCCTTCGGCCACGAGGTTGCCCACGCTGGCGCCTACGCTTCCCGTGACGGCAGCGAACATCGAGATGAGCTTCGAGATGATGATGATGTAGTTGCCGTAGTAGGCCACCATCTTCAGCGAGACGAAGAGGAAGATGAACAACTCGTCGCTCTTCACTAACACGAAGTCCTTGATTTTGTGGATAAACACCTGGCGCGTCTTCCTGAGCACCTCGGGGTATTTCTTGAGCAGCTGACGGCCCTGCCGCTTGTCGACCTTCAGCCATGGGTATTCGCGGTTGATTTTCCAGTTGAGAATGATGCAGGCGACGATGCTGAAGATCAGCTCGACGGCCACCCAGACGTAGAGGTTCTTGAAGTGGTAGGCGAGGAATATCTGCAAGGCCAGCTTCGTGAGGTTGGCCGACTGGTAGTAGATGGCCACCAAGTAGTTCTTCTGATCGGCGCTGAGCAGTATCTGGCGGTAGTTGATGAAGTAGCCGATGAGTGACGAGCCGAGGAAGGAGTAGAAGGCGAAGTAGATGATGCCTAACCCCAAGCCTGCCTCGTTGAAAATCAAGGGGAAGAAGAGGCTTACCACTACGGCTCCGGCGAGGATGATGAGACCTATCCAGCGGTAGAGGTAGCCCAACAGCGAGAGAATCTCCTGAGTCTCCTGCCGGTTCTTCTGCTGCAGGGGCTTGAACAGGAAGTAGCCGATAGCCGCCGAGATGCCTAACTCCGAGAGGTTGAGGTAGCCGAGGATGTTGTTGAGCGTGCCCGTCAGTCCGATGAACTCCGCGCCGAGGTTGTCGAGGAATATCTTGCGCGAGAAGAAGGTCAGGAAGAGCGAGAGGAAGTAAAACAGCAGGTTTACCTCCGCGTTCAGCATACTCTTATGTACACGCTCTCCCATATCCGTCGCTTGTGGTTTTTACTTGTCGTGGGTGGTGTGCAGGAAGTCGGTATTCTTGCGGTCCATATGCAGCACATTTTTCAGCATGCGTATGACGAGACCGGGAATGGCGAGCGCCTTGCCGAAGAGTGTTGCCGAACGCAGCTGCGAGGGTAGGGCGATGACGAGGGCAACGAGGAGGACGGCCAGCAGCACCCACCACTTGGCGCACCAGACGGGCACGACGACGGTCATGACCACCGCGATGAGCGTCAGCAGGACGATAAGGATGGAGCGTGGGATGAGCGCCTGCTGGATGGTCTTGTCGATGAAGTTGAGATTGCCGTGGAAGAGGGCAGACGGTATCTGCGGCAGTTGGCGGAAGAGACTCTGCACCTGAGCCGTCATCCACCGCATGCGCTGGCGCTGGAAGTTGTCCTTGTTGCTGACCTTCTCGTCGAAGACGTGGATTTCGGCGGCATACTTGATGAACACCTTCTGGCGCAGCAGCAGAGCCTCCATCTCACGGTCTTCGCCAGCCGTCGAGAGCAGGAAGACGTTGCGCTGGAAGAGCTGGTAGCTGAAGCACATGCCCGACCCGATGAGGGCTGACGAGAGGCCGAGGCGGTTGTGAGCCTTGCGGAAGATGGTGTTGTTGATCTCCTCGCTGGCACCGTCGAGCATCGCCACGTCGTTGTTGGCATTTTTGGCGCAACGGTGGCATTGGATGGCCTCGTAACCCGCATTACAGAGGATGTTGAGCTTGTGTAGGAAGTCGGGCTGGACGACGTTGTCGGCATCGAGCACGACGACGTTGTCGAAGCTGCCGCGCTCGCGCTCCTCCATGTAGTTGATGGCATACTGCATGGCCTTGGCCTTCGAACTCTTCTCGAAGACGGGTGTCAGCAGGGTGATTGGCGACGTGCGCAGCTTCTCGTTCGTCTCGTCGGTCATGTGATCGGAGATGACCACCACCCGGAACTTGTCTGTAGGGTAATCTTGATACAGGAACTTGTCGACGGAGTTCAGGATGACGCCGTCCTCGTTGTAAGCTGGAAAGAGAATGAGGAAGCGGCGCTCGCGGTAGTTGAGCGTTTTGGCGTGGGTGGCGGCAAAGTCGTCCTTCTCATAGAACAGCGAGATGATGGCGAAGAATACGACGTAGGCCACCGAGGCAGCCAAGACGAACCACAAGACGATTTCAAAGATGTGCAGGGCGCTCCAGAACATAGGCTATGGCTTTTTCTTTCTGATTGATTCTATTTTGCGGATGATTTTCGTGACGATATTCTTCGTGGTGACAATAGGCAGGGTGATGAAGTCCTTGTCCCAGTTCTTGTCGACGAGAGGGTCGGGGGTGGCAAAGGCTAAGGAGAAGCCCCAGATGATGGTGATAATCCACCACTTGATAGCTAAGGTGAAATAGATGAACGGCAGGACGATACACATTGTGAATACCACGCAGAACAGGATGGAGCGGGGCATGAGGATCCATTGGATAATCTTGTCGACCCAGTCGTACTGGCGGTTGAAAACGGCTGCCGGCAGGAAGCGGACGTTCTTGATGCCAGTCTTGAACTGCTCGATAATCCAGTTGCGGCGCTGGCGGTTGAAGTCCTCGACCTCGCGCTTGTTCTCGCTATAGATGTAAATTTGGTCGAAGTAGTCGACGTATATCTGCTGGTGAATCAGCATGGCCTCCAACTCCTTGTCCTCAGCCGTGTCGCGCACCTTCATGATGTGCTTCTTGAACCAGCCGAACTCGTAGGCCACGCCACTCCGCATCAGGGCCGACGACAGGCCGAGGGTGATGTGGCCGCGACGGAAGATGGAGTTGTTGATCTCTTCGAAAATCGTACTCAGACGGGCCGACGATGTGTCGCGGTTGCGCGGCAGCCGGTGGGTGACGATGGCGCGGGTGCCTGCCGTCTCGTAGGCGTCGTTGAGCTGTTCGAGGAACTCCGGCTCGACGATATCGTCGGCATTCAGCACGACGACGACGTCGTAAATCTTGAAGGCCGGCAGATTGAGGATGGCATACTGGAGCGACTTGACCTTTGAACTCTTCTCGAAGTTGGGCGTCAGCAGGGTGATGGTGTATTGTGCCAACCGCATGTTGGTCATCTCGCTCTGGTGGTCAGACACGACGGTCACGTCGAAGAGCCGTTGCGGATAAGTCTGACTGAGAATGGACTTGACGGCTCCCAGGATGTTGTGGTCGTCCTTATACGCGGGAATGACGACGATGAAGCGGTTCTGACGCTTCGCCTTGGGAACGTCGTGGACGCGGCTGAACAGCGAGCAGACGGAAAAGAAGGTCATATAGGCTATCGTCAAGGCTGCGCCTATGAAGAAAAATCCGTCGATGATATATAGTATCCACCAAAAATCGAAGTTCATAGTCTTGTTCTAATTTGAAGTGTCATCGGTTGTCGTGAAATAGAAGGTGCCGACGCCGCGAAGGGTGGCTTTGGCCAGATCGGGACGCCTGTGCAGCAGATGGCTGACGACGTCGCGAGGCGCGACGAGAGCCGTCAGATAGCAGTATGTCAGGAGTCGGCGGACGCCCCGCGTGTTGCGGCGCGCAAAGAGCAGACGGTTGCGCGTGACGTAATAGATCTTCAGCGGACTGTCGGCTCCCGTCGACTGACTCTCCTTGTGATAGATGGTCGTGGCAGGCTCGTACCACAACTCGTAGCCGGCACGTGTGAACATCATCGACCAGTCGAGTTCTTCGTAATAGAGGAAATAGCACTCAGGCATCAGACCGACACGCTTCACGGCCTCGCGTCGCAGCATCATGGCTGCACCATGAGCGTAGGGCGTAGGGTGGGGGGTGTCGTACTGTCCGTGGTCGTCCTCGCCAAAACCGATGGAGCGGTTGCGGAGGGTGATGGCCGACAGAGGGGTGTAGCCGGTAAACTGAATAGGTTGGGGCTCCCACGCAAAACGTATCTTCGGACAGACAACGGCGATGCGGTCGGAGGACTCTAAGCGGCTGATGAGCGGACTGACGTCGAACGTCTTGAAAACGGTATCGTTATTAATCAGAAAGAGATAGTCGCCGCAGGCGGCCTCGATGCCGAGGTTGTTGCCCCCGGCGAACCCTAAGTTGCGGTTGCTGCGAATAGTCCGTACCTGCGGGTAGCGACGGCTGATGATTGCCGCCTCGTCGGTAGCAGAGCCATTATCGACCACAATCACCTCCATACGATCGTTGAAGGCGATGGTGTCAATGAGTGAGCAGGTGTCGTCCAGCCCATTATAATTGACTGTGATGATAGACAACTCAATCTTCAAACTTCAATCTTTCAATTTTTTAATTTTTCAATTTTTTTTTCTTCTTCTCAGCTCTCAGCCGCTTCTTCTCCGCAATCTGGGCGAGGCGCATGTTCTCGTAGGCTGCCCATTCAGGCTCAATATAAGGTAGGATGTAGACGACGGCCATACCGCCGAAGAAAAGTACGCCGTTGGGATACTGGAACAGCACCTGGTTGGCGTAACCGCCGAAGTTGATGGCCACGAAGGCGCAACAGTAACCCGCGCCGATGCCGATAAGCGACGGCTCTTTCAGCTTGAAGAGTACCACGCGGCAGCCGCCTAAGAAGATGAGTACCATACAGATGGAGAAGATGGTAACACCAATTGGACCGGTATGTACCCAGATGAAGACGTACTCCGAGTCGGGAGGAATGGCCGACAGCTTGCGGAACTTGTTGTTGGCAGGCACGTTCTCAGGACTCATGCCGAGGCCGATGCCCCACGGAGCGTCCTGGATGTATTTCTTGATGGCTTCTTTGTTGATGTCGCGGACGTTGACGGAAGCGTCTTCCTTGTTGAAGGCCGAGCGCATACGGCGTATCTGCTGATTGCCGTTGCCAATGGTGGTGAAAACCAGCAGGAAACCTAAGATGCCGAAGATGATGGAGAATGGTACGGCTATCCTGACAGACTTCGACAGGAAGATGTAGACCACCAAGCCGATGCCCAAGCAGAAGATGCCGGTACGTGTACCCGACTGGAACATACCCCAGATGACCGCCACGCTGGACAGCAAGAAAAATATCTTGGCCCACTTGATCTTGTTCGTGATGCCGATGATGAAGAAGGCGACGGCCGTAGCAGCGGCGTTACAACCATAGTTGGCTGCATCGCTGAAGGTGGAGAAATAGCGGATGAGCGTGCCGCCGTTGATGATGTGGGTAGTGCGGCCACGGGTCTCCATCCATATCTTCTCGGCTGTCGTCATGCCCCAATAGACCTGCTTATAAGTCCAGAAAACGGTAAAGAGCGACAGGATGGCCCATAGCTTCAGGAGCGTCATCAATGTCTTGGGCGAGGCGACGTAGATACTGAATACCAGCGATATCCACACCAACTGGATGGCTAACAGATGGAAACCGTTGAACCACGCCGCTGGGTTGATGCCTAAGCCGCAACTGTCGTTCAGAATCTCTAACAGACAGAAGCTGACCCAGATCATGATAGCAAAAAGCATGATGTTGCCGGCACGCTCAAAGCGCGGATCCTGACGGGCATCGATGATGGCGACGGCCAGCATGATGAGCTCGAACATCTCATTGGGCAGAGAGGTGGGAACCGGCAGCTTGATGTCCTTCATCTGAAGGAAGTAGTTGATGACGAATAATGACCAGAAAGCAAACATACGCCACCGGAACGTGGCGTAGATGAACAGCACGACAAAGGGCAGGACGCAGACGACGGCAAAGGCTGTGAAACCAGCCGTCACAAACTGGTAAATAGCCAACAAAAACAGAAGAAAGAGTAAAAGTACTCTTCCTCTGTTTTCTGTGCTATAGGTGGAAATGCTATTTGGCATTATTTCGCATGACTATTCTCTACGGCTGTCAGACCCATCTGCGAGAGACGGTAGACAAAGTTGTTGAACCGCGTGTAAGGCGGCAACTGGCCCACAAACTCCTCAACAGCATAGCGCTGGGCCTCGGTCAGGTACATATAGAGCGTACTCTGGTCCTCGAGCAGGGACTGAACCTCCTTGAGCGCTTTCTGGTCGACGTCCTTCCATGTGCGGTTGGCACGGGTCACCATTAGGTTGACAGTTCCCATATTCAGAAGGGCGGGCGAGATGGAGTTGTCGTCGAGGTTGGGATACTCTACGATGGCTATCTCGTTAGGCAGCAGGTCGGGGCACAGGTCCTTGATGTCCTTGGCCATGATGTAGCGGCTGTCCTCGGCCAAGAAGTCCTCGTCGTAGGTCAGGAGCCGTACTTGCAGACCAATGGAAATCCAGTAGTTCTGCAGCTCCTGGGCAAGATAGCTCTTGCCGTTGGCAGCATCGGTCGACAACAGGTTGAGCACATTCTGCTGGCCTTCCTTGAAGTGGGGCAGCAAAGCCTTTGACAATTGGCGGAGGGCCATGTCGTTGATGGTCTTGTTGTAACGGCGGTAGCGCAGGTTGCTCTCTTTCGGGAAACAGCCCATGACGGGAATCTTCGTGATACGCTCGGAGCGCATACGGTCGCGGAGGGTGCGGTCGAGCAACTCGATGATGAAGAAGTACAGAGCCGTCAGCACAAAGGTCAGCATGAAAGCGCCGAGCAAGATCATCAGACGGTTCGTAGGCTGGGCATTCATCGGGAACATCGGCGGGTTCAGCACACGAAGGGTGGCCGTCGACATCTGCAGGTTACGCTGGCGCAGACGGGCGTTGTTCAAGGCTCTCAGCATCTCCATGTAGTTGCCCTCGATGAACGAGATGTGGCGGTCCTTACGGCTGATGGTGGCGCCGATAGGAGCGTAGTAGAGAATCTGCTTGTCGAGTTTCGAGCGCATGATGTCCTGGGCAGACATCTCGGCCTTCGTCTTTTCTAACAGCAGCACCTGGTCTAACCAGCGGCTGATCATGTCGGAGGCTTTCACGCCCGTCTCGGCACTATAGGAGCCAGCCTCAATATCTTTCGTCAGCTCCTTCACACGGGTCATGGCGGCCTGCAGCATGCGCTCGGCCTTGGCAAGCTCCTGCTGCGACTCCACGTCGTTGGCACCACCCTCACTGTTCATCAGCTTCAGGTTGGAGATACGCGACTGGATACGCGAAATATCGGTTACCTGCTCGGTAAAGTCCTTGTTGGCGCGGATAATCTTGGCGCGGTTGCCTAACTGGCGCTCTAAATAGTCGAGCATGGCCTTACTGGTGGTGTAGTTCATCAGCTGCTCGTTGTCCGACAACTGCTGCGTGGCGTCCATACCGCTAAGCTGCTTGGTCTGCTCACCATAGTTGATGATACGCTTCTCGACGTTATAGCGAATCAGGTCGTCCTCAGCACCTGTCAGCAGGCGATAGAGACGGGCTACCTCGCGCTCGAAGAACTTGATGACATTCGTCGTCTCGCCGAAGCGCAACTGCTGATACTGGCGGGCAAAGACGTCGTTCAGAATGTCGAGCGTGTTATAGGCAATACCGGCATCGTTGGCTGTATAGCCGATGTCGATAATATCACTCTTGTTGAGCTGCAACACCTTCAGACGCGAGGTAATGCTGTTGATGCCGAAATAGGGATGGTAGTTGAGAATACCAAACAGGTAGTTGTCCTGAGTGGGCTTCTCGTAAGCCTTGAGGTTGGCGTAGGTGGCCGCCTCGCTGTTCTTGTTGATAAGTGCCTTGACATCAGCGGGTACGGTGTTGTTCAGAGCACGGAAGTGTTCTGCAGAAATATAGTTGTTGTCCTTGTTGGGATTACCGTACATCATACAACGGGCAAACAGACGGAGCGACACTTCGTGGATGGTGTTGTCGGTAGTGATGATCAGCATCAGGTTGGTGATGTTGGTCTGGGCATTACCACCAGCAGCCCCGGTTCCACCTTCAATATTGTAACCGGTAATCATACCCGTATAGATTGTGGTGTTCGTGTCATAGACGCGGTCCATGTTACGCGTCATGAACCATGCCACGACAAGGGCGATTAAAGGCAGGATAATCAGATACCAACGTATCTTGTACAAAAATCTAACTATATATCTAAATAAATCCATATTGCTGTGGTTTTATGGGGTTGCTTATTTCTTCTCTCCTTCTTTCCTGGCCTCCTTGGCTGCCTTGCGATCGGCTTTCTCCAACTCTTCCAACTTCTTCTCTTCTTCCTTGACAGCCTTCTTGATGCGCTTCTCGACGGCCTTGTTCTCCTTGGCAATCTCCTTCTCAGACTTATGGACATTACTGTCAAGGGTAATCTCGGTGGTCGAGTTTGTCAGGATAGGTGTATGAGTCAGAATTTCCAGAGTCAGGATGTCGGTCGTAATCTTTGTCTGAAGATTCTGGTAGGTCTGAACGATGCCGTTCTCATGCGTCTTGTTGTAGGCGAAGTCGGCAATGGACATATTACCATTGTGGAAGTCTTCAAGGTTCAAGGCACCGGCACCCTGGAACATAGCGGCACTCTCACTTGCCGTCTTCAACGTGACAAGGTCGTTGGTGATGGTGACGTAGAGGGTGGCAATCTGCAGTTTTAGCTGGTCGTAGGCCATGTCTTTCTTCAACTGGGCCTGGTCTACCTCCAACTTCTTACGGCGGACGGCTGCACCCAGGTCGAGAATGTCCTCAAGGGGGACGGCCAGGTTGACACCAACGTTCCAATACTTCTGTTCGCTACCCTGGAACTGCATGATGCGCATATTGTAAGATGACGAACTGTTGCCCCACATGTCAGAAACACCATAGCTGTAGCTGGCGTGACCAGTAACGTATGAGAAGATGTGGCGCTTCTGCTTGGCGACCTCAGCCTGGGCTATCTCCTGAGCCTTTGCCAGCGTCAGAATCTGCGGGGTTGACTTGGCATTCTCAAAAAGAACGGCCAACGGCGGCAGATGGAATTCTGAGAAATTAATGCTCTTCTCATTACTGGAGTCAAAGAATCCGGCACTAATGCCACTCTCGTTAAACTGCGCAAAGGCGTTAAGCCCTATGGCAGCCATAAAAACAAGAGATAATATGCGTTTTTTGTTTGTCATGTCTTTTACAAGGGTAGTCGGAATTTAAACGTTTTCTTTTTGTACAAATGCAGTAAGTGTGCGGAAGATTATTTTCATGTCGAGCATGAAATTGTAAGTCTGACCGTAGGTGATGTCGAGTTGCTTGCGCTCTTCGGCTGACATCAGGCCGCCCTTGCCGCGCTCTTCTACCTGCCACAAACCCGTCAGGCCAGCAGGAGCCATGAAACGGTCGATACTGGAGTCGGCGGTCAACTTCTCGGCTTCATAGAGTGGGAGAGGACGGTTGCCTACGATGGACATATCGCCTCTGAGAATGTTGAAGAGCTGGGGCAGTTCGTCAATACTGTATTTACGGATGAAACGGCCGACCTTAGTCACACGGGGGTCGTTCTCAATCTTGACGAATGCGTTGTTGATCTCTTCCTCTTTCTGCTTGCTGAAATCGCTCTCAGCCACCACAAAGTCGTCGCCGACGAGCATGACTTCCTCGTCGCTGATCATCATGTCTGACTCCATACCCATAGCCATCATCGCCATCTCGGCTTCGTCGCCCAAAGGTGCCGTAATGGTGGCCTTGCTCTCTTCAGCCTCTTCTTCCTCACTCTTTTCAGAGTACTGATTTCCAGCAGTTTTGCTCACTTCCTTCAACCTTTTCTCAGCATCGGTATACATCGAACGGAACTTCAGGAAGTCAAAGATGGTGTAGTTGGTGCCTACACGTTTTGACTTGAATAAGACGGGACCTGGACTCTCCAGCTTAATGGCGATGGCAGTAATAATGAAGACTGGCGACAACAGGATGATGGCCAGACTGGAGAAGATAATATCGAAAGAACGCTTCCACAAAGGAATCTTGAATTTCAGGATGTGCTTCTTCGAAACGTGGTCGTCGAACATAATGCCCTCGCGGTCGCTAATGAACTGAATCTTCTTGTTCAGTTCTGTTACCGATGCCGACATACTCAACGTGTCGTTGATGCCACACCTCTGGTAAATCTGACGTTCCTCGTTGGTAAGCTGGTCAGTCAGCAGGATGATGTAGGTGTTTGAACACTTCTTGCGCAGATAGGTGATGGCTGTGATGTCCTCAGTACGAACATTCTTTTCGAAAAAGACTATGAAATGCTCATTCCGCACGTGAGGGGCACATGCGGCTGCGGCGTCTTTGTAATTCTTCGTCAGCTGGACCAACCGACCGGGAATGTACTTCAGGCGCTCTTCTGTCTGAGGGTTGTTTCCTAAATATACTATACCTATCATATATATTAAGGTAGGTTAGTTGGGCAGGATTTTCTTGACTCTGATCTTCAGCTCCATCGGGTTGAAGGGCTTGACAATGTAGTCCTCTGCACCAATCTCTAAAAGACGGATACGCTCACTCGTCGAGTCTTCGCTTGAAAGCATAATGACAGGGATGTGACGGAAAAGCTCGTTCTGCTTGATCCATTCCAGAAAATCGTCGCCACGCATACCCGGCATACGGATATCAGATATAATAAGGTCGGGCGTGTTGCCTGCCTGCAACCATTTGACACCTTGCAGTCCGTCAGGCAACCATTGCACGTCATAATCACTCATGAGGTAGATAGAGAGTACCTTTGCGATGGTCTCTTTGTCATCAAGTATTAGTATTTTCTTTTTCATATATGAATTATATTTAAGTACTTCTAACGTGCAAAGGTATAAAAAATATTTTAATTGTACTCAAATAAGGGGAAAAAAATGAACTTTTTAGAAAAAAAAGACTTTATTACGATTTTTTTTAGGGAATTTTGTGCGTAAAACGTATTATAAATGACAAACAAACTCTACAAGATATGGCAAACAGATATTTGTTAGGTTTTGACGTCGGCAGTTCGTCTGTCAAGGCGTCGTTAGTTAATGCCGATAGTGGCAAGTGTGTGGCTTCAGCTTTCTATCCTGAAAAGGAGGCTCCTATCATGGCCGTAAAAGCCGGTTGGGCTGAGCAGGATCCTGAGTCGTGGTGGAATTATGCGAAGCTCTCGCTGAAAAAGATTATGAGTGAGGCGGGGGCCACGGCCGAGGATGTTAAGGCTATAGGCATCTCCTATCAGATGCATGGCCTGGTGTGCGTCGACAAGGACTTGAAGCCCCTTCGCCCGTCTATTATCTGGTGCGACTCGCGTGCCGTTCCTTATGGCGAGCGGGCGTTCCGTGACTTGGGCGCAGACCAATGTCTGAGCCATCTGCTGAATTCGCCGGGTAACTTTACGGCAGCGAAGCTGGCTTGGGTGAAGGAGAACGAGCCCGACTTGTATAATAAAATATATAAGGTGTTGTTGCCGGGCGACTATCTTGCCTTGCGACTCAGCGGCGTGGCTAACACCACAGTCAGCGGCCTTTCCGAAGGCATGTTCTGGGACTTCAAAGAGAAGCAGCCCGCCAAGTTCCTGTTAGACTACTTTGGCTTTGACCATTCGCTCATAGCTGACATCGTGCCCACGTTTGCCGTGCAGAGTGAGGTCTGTGCTGAGGCAGCCGCCGAATTAGGATTGAAGGCAGGCACACCGATCACCTATCGCGGTGGCGACCAGCCTAATAACGCCCTGTCGCTCAACGTCTTGAATCCGGGCGAGATTGCAGCAACGGCTGGCACGTCGGGAGTTGTCTATGGTGTGCTGGGTGACGTGAACTACGATCCGAAGTCGCGTGTCAATACGTTTGCTCACGTCAATCATACGGCTGACCAGACGCGTCTGGGCGTGTTGTTGTGCATTAACGGTACTGGCATCCTGAACGCATGGGTACATCGTAATATTACGCCAGACATCTCTTATGCAGAGATGAATGACTTGGCTGCCCAGGCTCCTATCGGTAGCGAGGGCGTGACGATTATCCCGTTTGGAAATGGTGCGGAGCGCGTGTTGGAGAACAAGGAGATTGGCTGTTCTATCAACGGTCTGAACTTCAACAAGCATTCGAAGGCTCATATCGTGCGTGCTGCTCAGGAAGGCATCGTCTTCTCGTTCTGCTATGGTATGGAGATTATGCAGCAGATGGGTATGGACATACAGAAGATTCACGCAGGCAAGGCTAATATGTTCCTCTCGCCGTTGTTCCGCAATACGCTGGCCGGCGTTAGTGGCGCCACGATTGAACTGTATGATACCGATGGCTCCGTGGGCGCTGCTAAGGGTGCCGGTATGGGTGCCGGTATCTACAAGGATGGCAACGAGGCTTTCGCTACGCTCGAGAAGCTGGAGGTGATTGCACCTGACGAGGCTAACCGCGATGCTTATCGCCAAGCTTACGAAAACTGGAAAAAGACTTTGGAACAGAAGTTGTAATACTGATAATCCCCAGAAACCTGATGATTTCTGGGGATTATTGTATTCCTCCAACGGAGACGTTACATATTCATGCCGCCATCGACCTGAATGACCTGACCGCTGACGTAGCTCGACATGTCGGAGGCAAGGAAGGTTGCCACATTGGCAATGTCCTCAACCTGACCACCACGGCGCAGGGGAATCTTGTTAATCCACTCCTTGCGGATGTCGTCGGATAAGGCCTGGGTCATAGCCGTATCGATGAAACCAGGAGCAATGGCGTTGGCACGGATGCCCTTGGGCCCCATCTCCTGACCAATAGACTTTGCCAAGGCTATCAAACCGGCCTTGGAGGCGGCGTAGTTGGCTTGTCCGGCATTGCCGTGAACACCTACGACGGAGGCCATGTTGATGATAGAGCCGCCACGCTGGCGCATCATAACGGGAACGCACGCATGGATGAAGTTGAAGGCCGACTTCAGGTTGACAGCAATCACAGCATCCCATTGCTGCTCAGTCATACGAAGCATAAGGCCGTCCTTGGTAATGCCGGCGTTGTTGACGAGAATGTCGATGCTTCCGAACTCTTCCTTCACAGCCTTGACAACCTCTTCTGTCTGAGCAAAGTCGGCAGCGTTCGAGGCATAGCTCTTGGCTTTGACACCTTTAGCGGCAATCTCTTTTTCTGTCTCCTCATTTACTTCAAGGTCGGTGAACGCGATGTTTGCACCTTCCTCAGCGAATTTCAACGCGATAGCCTTTCCGATACCGCGTGCTGCACCTGTGATAAGTGCAGTCTTTCCTTCTAATAATCCCATTTCTTTGTTTATTGATTAATGTTTGTTGATTTTTCCTAATGCGCCGTAGACCACCTTGGCTACCTGTGGCTTGGTGGCTTCTTCTGTCATTCCGTGAGCTATGCGACCGTAGATGTAGGGCACTTCGAGACCCTTGATACAGTAATGGGTAATGTCGGCTACAAGGTCGACGTTGTCAATGTCAAACTCTCCGTCTTCCTTGCCTTCGGAATAAACTTTGCGAAATAACTCTATCTCTGCATCGTCAAAGTTCTTGCGCACTTTCTCAACCATCCAAATGTTACGGAAAAACTCTGCGCGCAGGTTTCCGTTGCGAACCACTGTCTCGCGGATCATGTTCAGATGGGTATATATCAGTTCAATCACCTTTTCCTGAGGACGTATCCTCTTGGCTGCCACTTCGTCAAGTTTGTCGCTCAAGCGTTCCAACTCGCTCTCGATGACGGCATAGTAGATGTCCTCCTTGGATTTAAAATAGGTGTAGAGCGTGCGTCGCCCCTTGCCCGACGAGGTCGCAATGTCGTTCATCGTCGTGTTCTCAAGCCCGTTTTTGGCGAAGAGTTGGCGGGCCACATCTACAAGAAGTTGTTTCGTCTTTGATATTGACATAATAGTTGCACATTGGTGATATCGTGTGCAAAATTAGCCTTTTTATTTGAAATATCCAAAAAAAAACGCATAAAAATTTGCAGATGTGGGGAAAAAGTAGTACCTTTGCACCCGCAAATGAGGGAAACCTCTTATATTACATCGCGGAGTGGAGCAGTTGGTAGCTCGCCAGGCTCATAACCTGGAGGTCGCATGTTCGAGTCCTGCCTCCGCAACTGCGACTGGGTAACGACCTTTTACTATGGGTGTTGCCCAGTTTTTCGTTCCAGAGTGGGACGAAATCGAGAATAAAAGAGATCACCGCAGCATTGGTTGCCTCGGCAAACAATGTAAAAAAATGTACTCTGACACCAAGAAACCACCCTTTTATTACAAAAAAAACGCTTCTTTTTTTATGCCCTTATGAATTATTCAGGCTAGAGCTTGTATATATTAAGTATAATTTGTATCTTTGCACTGTGCTAAAATATAAAGAGTGCTATATGTAGGCATTAATATGATAAATTATTAGATAAGTTGTTATGATGGAGAAGAATAAGGGAAGTTTAATTTGTATTCTCATTGTTATTCCAATGCTGAATCTTTTATTCATGCACTATTATTTCTATTTTAATAAATATCTTGAGTGGGTTTGGGCTTATTCGGAATTTGTTAATATTTGTGGAGTTGCTTTTGATTTCTTCGTCTTATTCTTCATTTCGTTATTGGTAGCAAGAAAGAATTTAAAACCTGCTTTAGTAGTTACGCAAATACTAACTATAATATGGTCATTTGTAAATGTGATGTATGGCAGATTTTTCTTTCAGTATATGTCAATATCTGCAGTTGGCGAAGTACAGGGTTTGGGTAATGCTCTTGTCATAGATAGTATAATGTCTGCCTTTTCATGGTTTGATTCTTTTTATTTGTTATCTGTCTTTTTTTTCTTTTTATTATTCAGATTTATTCACCCTTGCAAACTTTCAAATAAGTCCATGATAAGATTATTGGGTATTCCTGCTCTCTCTATTTTGATGACATTTTTTGCATATTCTGTTTATCATTTTGTTCATCCTCATTATCGCAACAATTGGGAACTATATAAGTTTCGAATGCATGAATTCTTATATGATCCTATTCGAGGAGGTACACCAAATCTTGCCCACTTCCAAACAGGATGTATTCGAGTCACTTTATATGAAATATATGATATGTTGCATCCCCAAGTGTTAACTATTGATCAGAAGAAACAGATAAAAGAGTATTATCAAGATCATTCTCTTCGTTCGACTCACCACCAGCGCAACCCTAAGATAAAGAATGTTATATTCATTCTCTTGGAATCTTTCCTTTCTGAACCAATAGATTTGAAGGTGAATGGAAAAGAAATTACTCCCTTTCTGAATTCTCTTAAAAGAGATCCTGACGTTTATTACAATGGAAATATGATTTCTGATATTGGGTGTGGAGAATCTGGAGATGGACAGTTCCTATATATGACAGGCCTTCTTCCACTTAAGTATAAAATGACGGTAGGCCAGGTAAATAAACACGTATTGCCATCTCTTCCTAGAATTCTATTTAAAGAAATGGGAATACAAAATGCAGAAATAATCTATCCTACAATGCCGAATTTATGGCAACAAGCAGATATGAATATTGCCTACGGAATAAACAATTCTTATTCAAAGATAGATATTGGCAGAACTAAAGATTGTGAAGTTGATGACCAAAGTATATTTGAGTTTGCTATTGAATCTTTGAGCAATAAAAGTACGACTCCTTTTTTTGCTCTTATTTTGAGCATATCAGGACATAGCCCATATGACCATTATAAAGGTGAAAATTTGTTCTTGGGGACTGCTGATTATCCGGAAGAATATCTTAATTATTTGAATACATGCCATTATACAGATGTTCAGATAAATAAATATTTTAACGCATTAAAGACAAATGACTTATATGATAATTCTTTGATTATTATCGCTTCTGATCATTATGCACATTTGGATATGTTAAAAATGAGCGGCAAGTTATCAATGCATATTCCCTTATTTATTATAAATGGAGAAATCCATAATAAAGAAGCATGGGAAGGAGAATTTCATCAATTAGATGTATACACAACATTATTTGATTTGTTAGATATACAACAGGATTGGAGAGGTTTAGGACATACATTATTGACGCCTTCGTATATTACTTCAGTGAATGAAGAAGCCTCTCGTATCTCGAGTATGATTATTGAGGGGGATTATTTCAAGTGATAACTTTAAATTGAAGAAACTGGCGGAAATCTTCGGGGAATAACCTACTTTCCCCCGAATGAACAGCCAATGTTTAAACGAATTTAAGAAATTGGCAGCAATGTTTATCGTAGTTTAAATTCTGTGCCATAATGGCCTCTTTGGCGTGCCACTTTGTCATTCGGCACGTAAGTTGCTTTTAGGTTCTTCATAAGCCCATTCTTAACTTGTTCCGCTTCGATGTTGATCTTGGGTATGCGTCCGTCTTTCATACGCTTAAACTCGCGGAAGGCGGTGGTGCGACGGAAACCGTTGCGCCAGAGGGAATGCCGTCGTGATAGAAGTAGGTATCGCCAATTTTACAGATCCAAATCCTTTGCAGGCCAGCCGTAGTCTTGGTACTTGGTGGCAGAAAGTTTGCGGTCGCGAACGAATGCCCGCAACACATCATGCCTGAGTGACTCATGCTCATCGCCATCGCTGTGGTGGATTTGAAAAGCTTCGAAATACTCGCCGAAAATGCGCTTGGCACTGGGCAGGAAACGGGAGCCGTCCTCAACCTGCTCAAATGCCGACACATAGAAGTATTCACCCATCTGGCAGATGTGCATCAGGCCGGGATGACTACCGCCAGAGACGCATTTCAGCGTGTCGCCTTCCTGTTTGTAGTTGTACACCCAGAAATCGCCCCAAATACGGATGTTCGTGGAATCATCCGCATTGACGGCCACCTCTTGGTAGACGGGTACGCTATATTCGCCCTTAGCATAGTGGCCAGCAATCTGTTCAGCCAGATAGCAGTCGATGGCTGCGTAGTAATCCTTCACCTGCTCGTTAACCATCACAATCGTCTTGTCGGCATATTTCTTGTCGAGGATGATCTTGGCCACCTCAAAGGCTACTTCATTATTTACTTCGTCGCCCTCAGCAGGAGCGAGTGCTTGTTTGTTACCACATGCTGCTAAAATAATCATGGCAGCGAAAGCGAATAGAATCTTTTTCATTTTGCATTCAAATAAAACTAAAGAATAGTCCCAGAATGGCCTTGACATAGCCTAATCTCCTAAACAATCCTAATAATGAGGCCAAAATTACGATATTTCGATGAGAAATGATTAACTTTGTCTCTCGTTTTAAGAGAATTTGTGAAATAAAAGAGGTTGTAAATAAATAATATAAATGTTATGGCTACAAAGATTGCATTTTTCGACGCAAAGAGTTATGACCGCGAGAACTTCAACAGTACTAACGGTGAGTTTGGTTTCGACATCACGTACTACAAGGAGCGGCTGAGCCTGAATACGGTGTCGCTGACGAAAGGCATGGATGCCGTGTGCATCTTCGTCAATGCTGAGTGCGACTACCGTGTGATAGAGCGCTTGAAGGAGAACGGGGTGAAGATTATTGCCCTGCGCTGTGCAGGCTTCAACAACGTTGACATCAAGGCTGCACGTGAGGCGGGCATCAAGGTGGTTCGCGTCCCGGCTTATTCGCCCCATGCCGTGGCTGAATATGCTGTTACGCTGATGCTCGCCCTGAACCGCAAGGTGTATCGCTCTGTCTATCGCACCCGTGAAGGCAACTTCCGTTTGGGAGGGCTCATGGGCTTCGATATGTATGGCAAGACGGCAGGCATCATCGGCATGGGACGCATCGCCAAGGAACTGATTAAGATCCTTCGTGGCTTCGGCATGAACATCCTTGCCTATGACCTCTATCCAGACGAAGCTTTTGCCAAGGAGTATCAGGTAAAGTTGGTGACGCTTGACGAGCTGTACGAAAGTTCTGACATCATCTCGCTTCACTGTCCGCTGACGGAAGAGACAAAGTTCATCATCAACAATGACAGTATCACGAAAATGAAATACGGCGTGATGATTATCAACACCGGGCGTGGCAAACTCATTAAGACAGAAGACCTTATCAACGGGTTGCGTTCGCATCAGGTGGGTTCTGCAGCCCTCGATGTGTATGAGGAGGAAGCTGACTATTTCTATGAGGATCGCTCAGACCGTATGATCGATGATGACAAGCTGGCTCTGCTGCTGATGATGCCGAACGTTATCGTGACCTCCCATCAGGCTTTCTTCACCAAAGAGGCCACCCACAACATCGCCGTTACGACGCTCCAGAACATCCGTGATTTTGAGGAGGGGAAAGAACTGGTAAATGAAGTGAAATAGTGTTTGTTCTAATCTCTGGAACAAAAGAATTTAATATGTTTTGTGCTTATGTTTAAGCTGAGATGGCTGTATGGGGGGATCTTGATGTTGTTGACGCTGACGGTTGCAGCTCAGGATTTACGGACGCAAGTGGAACAACTGCGTACGGAGATGTACCGGCTTTTCGGAACTGACAGTTTGCAGCGATTCATGGATACTTCAGGCCGACTGAAAGAATTGGCCCAGAAGACGGGCGACGATAAGACTTTCTATCGTACATGGGGTAATCAGGTGCTTTTCATCTTCCGGAAAAAAGACCGCAAGGAGGGGCAGGCCATGCTGGAACAGTTGCGCGCTCATGCTCAGGCGCGCGACAGCAAGTTTGGCCTATATTGCGCCACGTCGGCAAACATTACGATACAAGGCGTGCTCAAGGTCGACGATAAGCTGGAAGAGTCCTATAAGGAATGTATTAACTACATACATCGCTACTTCCCAGAGGAAAGTGCCGCAAAAGAATATTTAGGATTGGCCCGAATTTATTACAACACTAACCAATATCAGAAGGTAATGGATATGGCTAAGAAGTCGATGAAAGAACCCAACTTAAACGACTCACACCGTCAGTTGGCACTCGCTTACATGTGTATAGCCTATTCCCACATGCCTGATAATCAGATTGACATCAAGACATACAACCAATACTATCAGGATTATAAAAAATTCAGGCAGAAAACAGGTCGTGACATAGGTATGAACGGCATTGTAGACTATAACTACTACCGACTGAACAAAAAACCGCAAGAAGCTCTGGAAGCAGCCAAGCATATAAATATACCTACAAACAGGCTGACCTATATGGCAGCTGCTTACGAAATGCTCGACAGTTTTAAGCAGGCCTATTTCACGATGAAGTCGTATAAAAAGCTGACTGACTCGCTGAACACAGCCGAAAGTAAGAAACAGGCCACGGAGCACGCCCTGCAGTTGAGCATTGCCCGCGCAGAGAATGAAGCCAAGGACTTGCGCATAGAAAACCAGATGCTGGAACTGGAACATATCAATGACGAACTGGAACAGAAACGATTGGAGGAAGAGGCGCTGAACCTCAGCCTGCAGAAGCGAGAAGCAGAACTGATCAATGCAGCCACAAAGCTGAGAAACGATAGCCTGGACCGATATAACAAGGACCTGAAAATATCAGAATACAAGTCGAAGCTCGAAGCGCAACAGCAGAAGGAGCACGCCAAGAAACTGCGTCTGTTGTCGGCAGCCATTATCGGGTTGATTGTGGTGGGGGTCCTCATCCACTTTTTCTATCGCCGCCAGAAACACTTGAAGGAGATACAGACGGCCTATAACAAGCTGGAGGATGCCTACGGGAAACTGGAGGCGACCACCAAGGCGAAGGAACGTATAGACAGCGAACTGCGTATTGCGCATAGCATTCAGGAGAGTATGCTGCCACGCATATTCCCACCCTTCCCCGACCGTGAAGACATAGACCTCTATGCATCGATGACACCAGCCAAGGAAGTGGGTGGCGACCTCTACGACTTCTTCCTGCTGCCACCATCATTGCGTGATGGCGACGAACGGCTCTGTTTCTGCATCGGAGATGTTAGTGGAAAAAGCGTACCGGCTTCGTTGTTTATGTCGGTGGTGGTGAATCTGTTCCGCATCGTGGCAAAGGAGGGTAAGACACCGGCTCAGATAGCGACGAAAGTGAATGAAGTCGTAGCGGCCGACAATGAGAACAGCATGTTTGCCACCATGTTTATCGGTGAGATCGACCTGCGTACAGGCGTGATGGAATACTGCAACTGCGGACATAATCCACCTGTCGTAGGCGGACAATTCCTCGAGATGCCCGAAACCAATGCCCCCATAGGCTTATGGCCTGGGCTCGAATTTATCGGCCACACCGTAGAAGGCATGAAAGACAAGATGCTGCTGCTATATACCGACGGTGTGACTGAGGCAGAGAATATGGACCAAAAGCAGACGGGTGATGACTGGCTGATAGATATTCTGAAAGAACATCCCATGGATAATGCCCGTGAGTTGATTGGCGATATTCTCAGGGAAGTGGCCACCCATGTGGGCGATGCCGAACCCAGCGACGATATCACACTCCTGTGTCTGAAGGTATAAATAACTACTTCTAATGACAATAAGTCTGTTATTCTTGCGTCACTTCTTGCGTCCCTTTGGTAGCAAGCAAAGCCGAGCGAATAGCGTCGTCGTAGCCTGTCAATGCGGCGAAAGGTGCAAACTGAGCTGCACGGTTCCACATCGACATCTGCGGGTGACGCTTCGAGACATGATGCGGCAGGTTGATGATATCCTCGTAATTATCCATTTACTTTAATGTTTAATGTTTAATCTTTTATGTTTAATGTCCTACGCCTTGTGTCCTCCTATCTGTTTGTTGCGTTCCTTGGCGGTGGCACCCTCCTCGAAGTTCAGACCGCGGAGGATGGCGTTCTTGCCGAAACGCTGTTTGATTTTCAACTGAGCTTCCTGCATGCGGCGCTCCTTGTCGAGCTTTTCCTTTTCCTCCCGCTTCTGCTTTTCTATTGCCTCGTAGTCAGTAAAAAGGTCAAGCTGCTGGGGAGCTTTGTCCTTGGTAGCGACAGATGCCTCCGTTACCACATGGTTCGTTGTCAGGTTCAGCCTGCGGACGAGTAAGTCCGGATTCACCTGGCGGTCGAATAGTTCTGCTGCACCATCCATGATTTGCCTCGATGACGATGTAGGCTTCTCGAAGTTGAACGTCCCGTGGGCATGTTTCGGAACTGCCTTGCCGTAGTAGTTGTTGGTAATCTCACCATGATACTTCTCGCGGATCTCAGGGCGGATAAGGTTCTCTGCATCATAGCCGACCGTCAATACCAGCTGGTCTGTCACCAGCCGTTTCGATACTAAGTCGAGTGCCATTCCTTCTGCCATTTCCTGTATCACCACACGGGCCTTCTTAAAATCGTATGGTTCCTGCAGCACCTGTCCGCTGCTGAAGGAATTTGTCTCTGGCCTGTAAGCCTTTACTGCCTCCATCGTACACGGCTCCCAACCCCAGGCATGGTCTATCAGCAACTCTGCGTTCACACCGAAGAGTCGATAGAGTGTTTCCTCATTCTGAACGGACATCCGCGCCAGCTTGCCCATCGTGTCAATACCATAAAGAGCCAGTTTCTCTGCAATACCGCGTCCCACTCTCCAGAACTTTGTTATCGGGCGATAGTCCCAGAGCTCACGGCGATACGACATTTCATCGAGTTCGGCGATACGTACACCGTCCTTGTCGGCAGGCATCTTCTTGGCCATGATATCCATCGCCACCTTGCAGAGATACATATTCGTACCAATGCCAGCCGTAGCTGTGATGCCCGTCTGACTCAGCACGTCACGAATCATCTTCATTGCCAGTTCATGTGCCGTCATCTTATAGCTACGGAGATATGCCGTCACGTCCATGATGACTTCGTCGATGGAGTAGACATGGATGTCCTCTGGCGCTATATACTTCAGATAAATCTTGTAGATCTTCGTGCTGACCTCAATATAGTGTGCCATCTGTGGCGGTGCTGCGATATAGTCAACAGCCCAGTCCGGATGCTGTTTCAGTTCTACATCCGACGTAGATTTACCCGTCAGACGATGTCCTGGCACCTTGCTCTGACGTTCGAAGTTTACCTCGCGCATCCTTTGGACCACCTCGAAGAGCCGCGCCCTTCCACCGATGCCGTATGCTTTCAGCGAGGGTGACACTGCCAGGCATATCGTTTTCTCCGTGCGGCTCACATCTGCCACCACGAGGTTTGTGGTCAGCGGGTTAAGCCCTCTGTCCACACATTCAACCGATGCGTAGAACGACTTCAGATCAATGGCAATATATGTCCGCAGCGGGTTCTCCATATAGTTATCGTATTTCATACTCCACCGTACACAGAAACTCATCCACGTTGATCTCCGTCGACAGTTCCTCACGAATCTCTCTCACAAGAGCCTCCTCCGGCGTTTCACCTAATTCCATCTTTCCGCCAGGAAACTCCCACCAGTCCTTCCACTCACCATATCCTCGCTGAGTGGCGAATATCTTATCATTCTTGCGAATAATCGCTGCTACCGCTCGAACTTGTTCGCTTTGCTTGCAAAGGTGCGCACCTCGGGGTTGACCTTGCCAATCAGACGGAGCGTACGGATGATGGCCGAGGCGCTGATATGGATATGCTGCATGGCCAGGGTCTCGGAAGCCTTGCGGGCAGTCTGTCCTAGTGCCTCGTGACGGATGCGCTCCTCGACATCATAGGTGTGGCGACCATAGGGATGTGTCATCGCCAGCGGTTCGGCGAAGATTTTCTTCCCACAGTCCTTGTTCGTACATACCATGTGGCGCGTCTTCAGTATCAGGGCGGTATGGTGTCCCAGCCATTCCGTACACTGGATCTTGCGGTAACGGTAGCTGTGTACGGCCGACGTACGCTTCCCGCAGCAAGGACAGACTGCCGTCCGACTTGTGGTGTGGGCATGAAGGGTTAAACACTCGCCGCTGACGACAGGCTCCTCGGACGCGTCCAATGAGATGTGCCATGAGCGACATTTTTCTCTCACAATTGATTTTATCTGGCCGATTACTTGCGCAAGTCCAGAATTCTTCGTACTTTTGCACCGTGCAGATGGGCGCTTTTTCTTTCTTTTTCGCACATACAAAGATACGAAAAAATACGCACATTTGCAACCTTGTTTGGTTAACTAATGTGTTGATTATCAAATAGATAGTTAAACTATGTAATAATTTTTCGCCACCTAAACAGACGCAGAACCAAAAAATCGGTTAACAAACTTTTCGTTTTGTCGACCGATTTGTATTAGCCTTGCAAATAGAATTCTCATTTCATTTTGCTCATAACCTTCTTGTAGTACCTATTGGTTGCTCGAACACTGTAGCGTAGTCCTCCGTTCCAGGAGCGAATAGCCTTTTCAATGCTATTCAGTGGGTTATGATACGATTGAATTAGAAGGAACATTTCTTTCGATTTCTCTACACTGTAGCGGTCTGCCAAGGTGTAGCGCTTCTTACTCTTTCTGCTTTTAAGGATGTTGTTACACTCTCGTACAAGAATCGGAGTAATCTGCATAACGCCTACGGAGTTCCCACTCACAGCGTTTGGATTTCCTTCGCTTTCTACTTGAATAATCGCATCCATCACTGGATTCCAGTCAAAGCCCGATGACTTTGCGTGGAGCATTATTGCCATCAGGCTCATGCTCACAATCGTTACAATTTTTTTCATAACTCTATACTTTACGGCAGCCTTCTCGTCACGAGAAACTGCGTTATCCTTTAGAATTTCGCTGCAAAGTTATGAAGTTTTGGTGGGGCGACCAAATAATTTTAGACTTTTTAAGATTTATTGTGTGCGTACACTTAATCTAAATCAACTACAGTAATGCCTGATCCTCCAAATTGTACGTGTTCATCGTGGTAGTGGCTGACGTTCGGAATCGTGCCTAAATACTGGCGTATAAGCTGTCGCAGAATACCGTTACCCGTACCGTGCAGGATACGTACACGTGACATTCCGACGAGGATGGCATCATCAATAAAATAGGTGACGGCATTGATGGCTTCGTCGCCCCGCATACCGCGTACGTCAATGTCTTGTTTAAAGTTCAGCTTGCGGTTATCAATGACGTTACGGGTGTCGTTCGACACATTGGCATACGAGCCGGCGATGGCGGCATTACGCTCTTCGGACTTGGTTTTGTCGATTTTCGGCATGTCAGCATGTTCCAGCCGTTCAATGCGCATCTTGGTCTTCATGCCGCCAAAAATGACTGTTGCCATCTTGCCGTCAATACTCTCAACCGTACCAACGCTGGTAAGGCCAATGATGCGCACGGTATCGCCTGTCGTAATGGCAGCTTTAGCTGTCATCACCTTCTGCTCGCCCTTGCTGCCTTGCTCGGCTGAGCGTTTTTCGTTTTTCTCAAGGCGGCGCTTCTCACGTCGTTCTTTGCGCTCCTGTATCTGGCGTATCTTGCGGGCAATGGCCTCGTCGTTGTCCTTGGTGTCAATCTCAGCTACTTCCTCCTTGAAGGCGTTCAGCTCTTCGCGGGCACGGCGTGCAGCCTCTTTCTCGGCCTGGCTCTCTCGAATCTCGCGGATGGCGTTCTCAATCTTGCGGTTGCTCTCGCGCAGCAACTCCTCAGCCTGCTCCTTGGCCCTTCTCAGAATCTCCTTGCGCTCACGTTCTATCTCTTCAATCGAGTTCTCGTAGCGGGCAATCCGGCCTTCCAGCGACTTCTCATGCTGGTGGATAGTCTGGCGCTTGCCTTCCCAGTAGCGTTTGTCGCGCACAATGTCCTGTAGGTACTTGTCGCTTTGAATGTAGTCAGCGCCTACGATTTCTGATGCTCTGTTGACGACTTCTTCTGGTATGCCGATTTTTCGAGCTATCTCGATGGCAAACGAAGAGCCTGGCTGGCCTATCGACAACTGGAATAGTGCTTGCATCTCATGGCGATCGTAGAGCATGGCGCCGTTGACCACTCCTTGATGGTCTTCGGCAAAGTGTTTCAGATTCTGGTAGTGGGTGGTAATGACGCCGAAGGCCTGTTTCTTCCAGAACTGATAGAGTATGGCCTCGGCTAATGCACCGCCAATCGTCGGTTCCGTGCCACCGCCGAACTCATCTATTAATAATAAGGTATGCGCATTGGCCTGCTTCATCATCTGCTTCATGTTCATCAGGTGACTCGAGTATGTCGACAGGTCGTTTTCAATACTCTGCTCGTCGCCAATGTCAATCATGATATCATCAAAGATGCCGCAGGTGGAGCGTTCGCCAACAGGTATGGACAAGCCACACTGTAACATATACTGTAACAGTCCGACTGTCTTCAGGCAGACCGACTTGCCGCCAGCATTGGGGCCTGAGATAATCAGCAGTCGCTTATCGTGAATCAGTATGATGTCCAGCGGAACCACCTTTTTATTCTGTTTCGCCAGCGACAGGGCGAGCAGTGGGTGGACGGCCTGAATCCAGTCAACATAAGGTTCATGCTTGAGTGTGGGCTCTATGGCTTTTGTCATGTCTGCCCACGACGCCTTGGCGTAAATCAGATCTATCTGTGCCAGGAACTGGTATGACTGCAGAATCTCTGCCACGTGTGGCCGTACCTCGTCGCTGAAGACCGTCAGGATGCGGATTATTTCGCGGCGCTCCTCGGCTTCGAGTTGGCGTACGCGGTTATTGGCCTCGACCACCTCTGCAGGTTCAATGAACACCGTCTTGCCGGTTGCCGACTCATCATGTACGATACCGCCGATGCGCTTCTTCAGATTGGGAGCCACAGGAATCACCAGTCGCCCGTCACGCAGGGTCGGAGCAGCGTCCTTGTCAACCAGTCCATCCTTCTGAGCCGAGTGTAGTATAGTATATAAGGTACGCGAGATGCTTCCCTCCGTCTTGGCTAACTCGTGACGGATGCCGGCCAGCGTCATTGAGGCCGAGTCCTTGATTTTCCCATACTTGTCGAGAATCGAGTCTATGCGCCGTATCATGGCTGGGAATGTCACTACGCCCTCCGTCAGCCGATGTAAGGCAGGGTAGGGATATTCTATAGAGTCGTCAGCAGCTGTCTCGCCCCTGTTCAGGTATTTCACAATGTTGCTGATGGTCTCTAACGAGCGACGCAAATCCCAAACCTCTTCTTCTTCCAGGTGCGTGTTCTCTAAACGGATGCGGCTTACGGCAGCTCTGACATCGAAGAAGAACTGTATTGGGAAGTCGTCGGCCTCTTGTCTAAGCCGCCGGAATTCCCTGACCTGTAGCATCTGTTCGCTCAGCACGCCGTAGTCAGTAGAAAAGCTGATTTCGTCAACTTTCTCCTTTCCAAGCGTACTCAGACAATACCCTTTCAGTATCGACCGAATTTCGTCGAAACCTATCTTATGCTCAAAGTTGTTTGGGTAAATCATGGTGCAAAGGTAGTGCAAATCGAGCGAAATACCAAAGAAAAAAGCGTTTTTCTTTGTATTTCCGAGATGCAGCCTACTTTCGAGCGAAGCTCAAAGGTACAAATAAGTTAAGAGTTATGAGTGAAGAGATATGAGTTTTTTATCCTTTTGATGTTAAAATAGCTTAATGAAGTTATAATTTTCAATTTTCAATTTTCAATTTTCAATTATTCTTAGTACCTTTGCACCCGCTTTCAGGCAATATCGACTTGGAGAGATGGTAGAGTGGTCGATTACAGCAGTCTTGAAAACTGCCGCACTGAGAGGTGCCGGGGGTTCGAATCCCTCTCTCTCCGCTCAATCAAATTGAAACTCGCTGATTTTCAGCGGGTTTTGTTTTTCTCCCCTTTAGAAGTTCCGTTTTAGGTTCCGATTTTCTTTTATGAAAGTTTAACGGTCAAATTTGAGCTTGATCCCAATTTCGACCGTTTTGGAGCGTTTATCTCCGCTTTGAAGTGTATTCTACATTAGTGAAACCACTCTTCTTTAGAATCTCAACAGCTTCAACGAAATTTGGATCAATATCATTTTTCTCATCTTCAAAGTTAGATACGTTAACTTGCCTTGCAGAAGCCAAATTAATACTCTTCCCTGTCTTTGATTCAAAGAATTCGGCAGCTATTCCCATTTTTTCAGGCTGATGTTCTGTGCCTGTAGGTTGGCCACGGAGAGCAACAGGAAGATGGATAATAGTAGTTTCTTCATAAAGTTCATTAAATGATAGTGCAAATATACTGATTATAAATTTAAAATGATTATCTTCGCAGAATCATTTAAGAGAATTTATAGAAAAGTGTAGCAATATGAACAGTAAGATGGATCCGATGGGCAGAGCTATTCTTGACTATGTCAAGCGACAAGGTCGAGCGGCCGACTACTGGAAAACCAAGAAAGCAGACAGGCTTCATAAATAACAACGATATGGAAACAATAAAGGATATTGACGAAAAAGGAAGAAAAGTTGCAATAGACATCGTAAAGGCGAACATCTTTGCTGTAGCCATCATGGTAGTGGCGGCAATAGCGTTTCTAGTGCCGTTCTTCTTTATTTGGGGAGGACGCAAGCCGATGATGGAGATACTTGGAAGCGGCACTCAATGGATTGTGGCTTTCGTGGCCATGTTTATCGGCATTGTGGTACACGAGCTGATTCACGGCATTACGTGGGCCTGTTACGCACCAAGCGGATGGAAGAGCATCAGCTTCGGTGTTATGTGGAAGTTGCTCACCCCCTACTGCCACTGCGACGAGCCGATGCACATCCCCGGCTACATGATGGGAGCCATGATGCCATGCGTCATTTTGGGTATCATCCCGTCTATAGTGGCTATGTTTATCGGCAACCTTCCCCTACTTGCATGGGGCATCTTCTTCATTGCAGCAGCTGCTGGTGACATCTGGATGACATGGCTTCTGACAAAGGAGAATCCGAAGAGTATGGTGCTCGATCATCCCTCAGAGGCAGGATTTTACATTATAGATTAGGATTTATGCTACAACATATCGCAGATTTTACAGCCTGGCCTATTCTGACAGGCATCTTGGTAGGTTA
>Ga0310695_10001727_pt1 | contig 49686 bp, 39 predicted proteins | sample RumenRJG_04DNA_FD_203882 | JGI IMG/M metagenome (GOLD analysis project Ga0310695, IMG submission 203882) | Bovine rumen microbial communities from Lethbridge, Alberta, Canada - RJG_04 (v2) (version 2) | ecosystem: Host-associated > Mammals > Digestive system > Stomach > Rumen | place: Canada... | reverse complement strand
GGGTTGTTTCTGAAGAAGGATTCTGGGGCGAAAACAATCTTGTAAATATGTTCAAGGTTCGTGTTGCCATCGGAACTTCGGGCGATAACAACATTGGCGAGGACAGATGGAGATATGTATATTCGGTGAACGCAAACGGCGGTCCGAGCTGGGGCGAGAATACCGTTTCAAAACTTGGTGAGGTTTATTATGCTGCCGAGAACCTGTTCCCTAATACCGATATCAAGTGGCAGACTAAGGTTTCGCGCAACTTGGCATTCGATATTCAGTTGTTCAAGGGACGTCTGACAATTACTCCTGAGGTTTATTGGGATACAACCCACGACCTCCTTTACAAGTGCGAGATTCCTACAACTACTGGTTATGCTACTCAGTATCAGAATATTGGTCAGGTTACTAACCGCGGTTTCGAAATCTCTGTTTCGGGCGATATTCTTCGCGGAAAGGACTACTTCCTTACTGGTAGTTTCAACCTTGGTATGAACAAGACTCGCGTTGACAAGGTTAACGGCGTGAACAACTATTTCGAGGCTTCAAGCTGGGACGAGGAGAACAACTTCCGCATGGTTGTCGGTCAGGAACTCGGTCTTATTTACGGTTACGTTTACGACGGCATCTATCAGTTCGACGAGTTTAACCGCAACGGCTTCAACTACGAGCCTAAGGAGGGAACTGTTGAAGGCTTGTTCGGTACTTTGCCTGGACGCATAAAGTTCAAGGATCTTGACAACAGCGGCAGCATCGATATTAACGACCGCACCGTTATTGGTAACACCAACCCACGCTATCAGGGAGGTTTCAGCCTGAACGGCCAGTACAAGAATTTCGACTTCAATGCAAACTTCGTGTACATGCTCGACTTCGATATTCTCAACGCTACAGCTTATGAACTCTCATCGGCTAAGGATGCAAGTCAGAAGAAACCGTACAACGTGCTTGCCAAGTTCAACTACGACAACCGCTGGGTTTACTATGGCGACATCTATACTCAGAATACCGATGGAACTCAGAGCATCTACAATCTTAACGAGCCATTGTTGAGCAACTCTCAGCATATCGATTATCTTGATGTATATGAGCAGCTTAACTCAGGCAAGACTTTGTGGAATCCACAGGACGTAACAACACGCTACACTCACTCTTATTTTGTTGAGGACGGTTCGTTCCTGCGCTTGCAGAACGTAACTGTTGGCTACACTCTGCCAAGCGAGTTGACTAAGAAGGTGGGCATCTCTAAGCTTCGTGCTTATGTAACAGGCTCTAACCTGTTCTGCATTACAAGTTACTCTGGCTACGACCCTGAGGTTAACATCCAGAAGGGACTTACTCCAAGTGTCGACTACAACACTTATCCACGTAGCCGCAGCTATTTGTTTGGTCTTAACATGACATTCTAATTTAATCAAAAAGAAATCCATGAAGATTAAAAATATATTTCTCGTAGGTCTTGCTTCTTTTGGCATGGCGTCATGTAACGATTATCTGGAGACGGAAGCGCCTTCAAAACTTACTGACGACTATGTTTTTGCTACCACAGAAGAGGCTAACCGACTTTTGAACGGTGTGTATCAGGCCACCTGTTCGGATAAAACTTATGGCAATGCATATCTTACAACATTCTGCCTAAACAGCGATGTTGAGTTTACAACATCGTCGGCAGAGTTGAAGAGCGCGAGCCACAACGAATGGAAACTGTTTGACGGCGAGGCCGACGGTAGCGGCTTGGAGAAAACATGGAACGCTGTCTATGCAGCCATAGAGCGTGCCAACAACTTTGTAAATGCTGCCGAGAACAGCGACTTGTACGAGTCTGGCAACGAAGATTTGAACCAGATGATTGGCGAGGCAAAGTGCATCAGAGCCATGAACTATCTTGATGCCGTAATCCTTTGGGGCGATATTCCGTTCTCGCTAACCCGTACATACGACAACGAGAGCCTTGTAATGCCAGTTGCCAGCCGTGATGTAATTCTGTCAACCCTTATCGAAGACTTGCGTTCGGCTGCTCCTAAAATGAAGATGGCATCAAAGATAACCGAGGGTGTTGAGCGTTGCTCTAAGGAGTTTGCTTGGTCGCTTATCGCCCGTATGTCGTTGTTCCGTGGTGGATATTCGCTTCGTCACAACGATGGCGATACAAAGGGCTACAAAATGGAGCGCCCTGCCGATTATCTTGACTATTACAAGATTGCACGCACTTATGCCGATTCTGTAATCAAGTCTGGCTCGCACAATCTTACAAAGGATTATTTCACAGTCTTTGTTGACGAGTCAAACTACAAGGTTGCGACTGGCGACGACCCAATTTTCGAGATTCCATTTGTGCAGGATGTAAACGGAAACATCGGTTACATTCACGGACCAAAGGGCGACGAGTCTAGTGCCGGCGGTACTGAGGGCAAGAACATCTGGGGTAAGTCATCAGGTTCTGTTGGATTGAATGCCTTCTATCGCTTCACATTCGACTCAGAAGACAGCCGTCGCAATACAATTGGTTACTGGTCATACAGTTACGACGGAACTCCTGTTGCCGTTGCAAGTTACAACAACTACTGTAACAAGTGGTCTAAGTTCTGGGATGAGTCTGCAATACTTGGCAAGAACAGTTCTGACAAAACAGGTGTAAACTTCCCATACATGCGCTATGCCGACGTTCTTTTGATGTTTGCCGAGGCTGATAATGAGATTGAGGGCAAGCCTACTGACGAGGCAAAGGCTGCTTTGAAGGCTGTGAGAGAGCGTGCATTCCGCTCTGCCAATAACAAGAGCGACAAAGTTGATGCCTATGTTGATGCTGCATCTACTAAGGAAGCATTCTTCGACCTCATCGTAAAGGAGCGTGCTTGGGAGTTTGGCGGCGAGAACATCCGCTGGAAAGACCTTATCCGCTGGAATATGTATAACAAGGTGGTTTATCAGCAGTTCTGGAAGTACTACGGAATGGGTTGCGACCGCGATGACTCTTACGACTACGAGGGCATCTTCAACAAATTGCCGGGCGTATGCTTCTACAAGGTCCTTTCACGCGACAGCCTGAACAAGTACCCAGAGAAGTACACAGCCGAGAAGTATCCTGAACTGGCATCTTATCCAAACAAGACTCTCGATGTTCTTGAATTCTTCCGTTACGATTCAGACGATTTGACAATCGTGAACCTTTGGGACAACTTCGGTATGAACGTAGACTATATGCCATCAGAGGTTGGTTCGGATGCTTGGAGCAAGGTTACATTCTTCAGTTGGCTCGACGACGAGACTGGTATTGCAAAGGCTCCTTGCCGCTGCTCTTTGCGTGGATACATCTACATCGATGTTTACGGAGTAATCACACCAGCCTCAATGCCTGAGTTCAACTCGCTCGATGTGCTCGAGACATTGCCTCCGGTACGTTACATGCTGCCTTATCCAACCGACGCTATAACAAAGAGTCAGGGCGCATACAAGAACTACTATGGTTACTAATTAAAAATGACAGAAACAATGAAGAAATATAATAAATATATTTTCGCTTCAATGCTGCTGGGAGCATCGGCTATGTTTACAGCCTGCTCCGACAGCCCAAGTTGCGACGGCGGAGAGAGCAACCGCTTGTTCATGCCGATGTTCCGTCTTACACAGAATCTGAACAGCACGACAGACAAGTATCATTGCGATATCACCACACGTCTTTCTTCGGATGTACTTCCAAACGGATATACTCCTCATGTTAACGATATCATGATGATTTGGTATCAGGTGAACGATGCTGCCGGCTACGAACTTAAGGCAAAGGTTCAGGGAACGGAGTGGGACAGAGACGAAGTGCTCGATACAATCCTTACTGCCGACCAGTATCAGTTTATCCACGAGGATTTGCAGTACAGCGTTGGATACCTGTATGCCATCCGTGCGCTTGCAAGCATCGACGGCTGCGACGGAAAGGGCAAGATGAAGCCTGAATATCTGGCTAATCCTAACGACCCGCGCAACTCAAAGTGGTACGGCTACGGCGACGGTTCGCATCAGAACGATATGTCGCGCGACGACTCGCGCGAGCAGACTGGTAGCATGACAACAGGTATGCGCTACGATGTTCCGTCGGTTTTCTGGACTGAGGACGTTACGAAGACAACGATGAAGGTCTACTTCAATACGCTTACCGACCAAAGCACGGTTAATTCGTTTAAGGATTTCTTGGATGCAGGCGCAACAACTACGACAAGCGGCGACGATGTGAACTGGGATTTCGACCAGATTTGCGTTGTGCCATCTGCCGACAATCCTACACTTCCTGCCATCTATCATGATGTAACTGATGCCGAGCGCGCTCAGGGCTATGTTGAGTTTACCGGACTTGAGAGTAATGCTGCCTACATCGTAAGTGGTATGAACAACAAGGTTGCCCGCTACTACGACCGTCAGTACAACTCTACAATGGTGCGTATGCAGGGCGATCCGGGCGAACCAATCAAGTTGAAGTGGTATTGCGACCCTAACGATACTATTCTTCACAATAACGGTAATCAGGTGGGAACGGTATTCGGCTCAGAGAACCTTCAGGCTTGCCGTATCGATACAGTTCTTACAAACTATATGAGCGACAACACGATTGCCGAAGGTCAGGTGTTCTATCTTGAGGGCGGCAAGACATATTATACTTGCACAACCGTTGAGATGACAAAGGGATTCACCCTTGAAACCGACCCTGCCGACATTGCCGCAGGAAAGGGACGCGCAACGGTTCTTCAGGGTGTTGGATATACAAATGCCGACCATACGGCAACCAACGCCAACAACTGGGGATTGTGCCGTAACGCACGCTCTGGCGCAGAGAACGGCGTATGTCTGGCAATTCAGCCAATCGTATTCAACAACATCAACTTCCAGCCTGAGTACTGGTATAATTATTTCGACCAGAAGGCCAGCGACGGCAATTCTAAGTTTACCATCAACGGTAACTACTTCATGAATATGTATTCTCAGGGCTTGTCGTTCTCTCTTGCCGAGTTGAAGGTGAGCAACTGTACATTCCAGGGTCATGTCCGCGGATTTATCCGTTTCCAAGGTCCTAACCGACAGATTATCGAGAAACTGACAGTTGAGAACTGCGTATTCTACAACGAGGGCGGTTACGATACAAACGGTCGTGGATATTCATGGTTTGCAGGTCCGGGTAACAACCGAAACTCAAACTTCTACAAGAACTTCACGTTCCGTAACAATACAATCGTGAACTCTCCGCGTCATGCACTCGTAACAGAGAACAAGCAGCTTGCTTGGCCAGAGGGTACAACATGGAATATCACGGTAGAGAATAATACATTCGTAAACTTCTCGCCACGTTCAAACAACAAGGCTCACGGATTGATGTTCGAGATTGCTTATCCTCCAAAGAATTCTAAGATTACTTGCAAGAAGAACTTGTTTGTATTTGCCGGAAATCCAAACGAGGTTGTTGATGGCGTTAGCGGCCGTGACTTCTACATGAAGGGTATGGTTGTAAACCCAATGAGTCCTGTATACGACTTTGCCGACAACTATTCTACTGTCGTTCCTGCATATCAGAACTTCAAGTCTTCGAACAACGGCACAACGCTGCTCGATGGTATGTTTGCACAGAATGCATTCAGCAACTCATCTACAGGTGCGGGCTACAACAAGGGCGCGTTTAACGTAGGCGGTTTTGGCGAGACTAAGATCAAGTTCGGCGATAATCTAAACGAGAACGAGGACGATGCCTGCGGCTATCAGCTTACAGCCGAGGAGTTGTTCAAGAATCCTGCTCCAGAGGGTACGGTAAATGCCAAGGAGACATTCACACGAAAGGCTTACTACCATTCAACTCTCGACGGATTCTACATCAACAAGACCGAGAAGGTGATGAATCACCCAATCTACAAGAAGCAGATTGGCGACCCACGCTGGTTTACAGGTGCATCTTGGAACGGTGAAGGCAGTTCGTCAGCATCGGCTAAGTCACGCCGCAGTTACATCTCTGCAAGTTGGTTCAAGTAAACTGCATATCAGAATATAAAAAAAGGAAAGTCCGGCAGAAAGTGTCGGGCTTTCTTTTTTTTGTCTTTTGGGGCGCACAAAAAAAGGATGCTGTTTAAGCATCCCTTTCTTTAATCGTAATAATTAATTGATATAAAATCGTAATAATTCCTTTGTTCTCTTTAGACATTGCAAATATACGTAACAGTCTCTAAAACACCGTTAAACTTTATTTTACTTTTCTTTTACCCCTTGGCATTTTGTGGCAGAAAACTTTACTTTTCTTTTACAAAGCGCGGTTTCTATTGCATTTAAAAAGAAAAATCTTAATTTTGCATCAACAAAAACTGATAATCAATTATGAATACAAGTAATCAAGAAGGATTGTATGTAATAGGTGCGGTTGGAGTGCTTATTTGTATTGCTGTGGTGTGCTGGCTTGCTTGGTACATCTGGTACAATATCAGACGCAAGAAGAATTTCAGTCAGACATACCGATTCGAGAACGAGAACCGAATGAAGATGCGCGACAACGAACGCAAGATTCAGGAACTGCGCTCGCTGCTCGACGATGCAAACCGTCGCATTGAGGACGGCGCGCACGACAAGGAGATGCTTGCCGCCAAGATTCGTGAGTTTGAGGAGCAGAATGCGCAGATAAAGATTAGCGAGCAGGAAACGCAGGCTTTCATGGCAGATATGGCTGGCGGCTCGCTGTGCAACGAACTTCACGCGCTTGCCCGAGGCGGTCAGATTGCCGCCGACGATATGCTTCTGCAACTCCTGAATGCCGTGGACGAGAAGAATCCGAAGTTCACATCATACATACGAACCAACATTCCGGAGATTTCGATACAGGATATTTATATCTGCACGCTTATCCGCCTCGGCTTCGGTCCGTCAGAGATTTCGGTCTTGATAGGCAGAAGTCCGACAGCCGTCACAAAAGTCCGCAAAAAGTTGTTGCAGAAACTAACAGGCAACAATGGCAAGGCCGACGAGTTTGACAAAATTATAAGGGAGTTGTGATTTAATAAAACACAAAGATAGGTGAGGTGTTGAACTCACTAATAAAAACAGATAGTGTCGCTATCCTTGCGGATGGTGGTACTATCTGTTTTTTATTTATGAAAATCAGCATTAAGTGGACTGGGGAGATAGACCGTGTTTCAATTCCACTATGGTTCGATTAGAATGAGGACGCACAAGTGGTGGAGGCTACGCTTGCAGAGTTTCAATTCCACTATGGTTCGATTAGAATGCAGTCAGGAATCATCGTTCTGATGGACGACAAAGGTTTCAATTCCACTATGGTTCGATTAGAATAGACTTGCCGCGCACCGCTGAAGGTGGGCGATGTGTAGTTTCAATTCCACTATGGTACGATTAGAATGGTTCTGGAAGACCGCGACGTGGCAACGCAGATGAGTTTCAATTCCACTATGGTTCGATTAGAATATCCGTTGGCAGTTCAAGCGCGAGTTGCAGCACACGTTTCAATTCCACTATGGTACGATTAGAATTGCACGGCTGGAAGAAAGACGCTTCAATCTATGCGTTTCAATTCCACTATGGTACGATTAGAATGCTGACAACAATAGGGCTGAAAGCCCCATGAAATCAAGTGCAAAATTACAAAAATAATCTGAAAGAAATGTCGATGTGTAATGATAAAAAAAATGCCGAAGATCGACAACTGTTTTTTAATCAGAGTATTAGAACGAAAAATATACCTTGTTAAAGTTTTTTGTTGGCGTAAGAATAACTAAAAAATGTAGTTCGACAACCTAAGAGGTTATAGAAAATTATCAATTGGATTTCGTTCTGCGCCTATAATACGCTTATCCATAAACATTTGCGAGCGCGATGAGAATACTATTATGCTGTCAATGTCTGGATCCATAAATTTTTTAGCAGATGCTTCTAACTGTATTAGTTGAAATTCGGTTATTTCTCCTTCAAAGACAAGAATTCTGAACCCAATTTAAATATTTGCGACACAGTTTTAGCATCTTTGCAACTCGTTTCTCGCCAAAATCATAAACCAAAATTACATACATAACTCCATATTAATTCCGTTGGCAAAGAGCCAAAGTTTGCGTTTGCAAACCTGATAATAGTTGAAATGTGTGCCGGTAATGCGCATAATAAACTGTTTTTAACTGTTGCAAAAAATGCAACAGTTGGTTAAACAATTGTTAGTAACGCACAAAGTGGTTGTTGCGTTTTTTGCAACAACCATTGTAACACCGTCTGATTTCTGATATAATATTATGTTGCTCTGTTCGTTGGGCAGAGGTTTCAATTTTTATAATATACATTCTACATTGTCCAAATCCACTCCTTTTTCCATAGAGTAACTGAACGGACTAATTTTTTGTAAATCAAAATACTTTTCGCTTTCTGAAAGCGGAGCGTTTTGACCTTTTTTCAAACGCACTTGAACAATACGGTTTGCCATTTTCTTCAAGTGATTTTCAATTTCTTTTTTCTTGGCTTTTATAATTGTGAAGTCAACTTTTGGTCTTTGTTTGAGCATTTCTATCAATTGTTTTTGTTTTTCCAACAACTCCTCAAATTTAGAATCTTCGTCATTCTCTGCCACATAAAAACGTACTTCCGTTCCGAAGTATTCTTCTTCTATAAGTTTGAAATTACCAATTTTCTCAAACATACACGATTTTATGTCTGTCAAAAAGTTATCTTCAAGTTTTTTGCCATAAACACCGAACAATGATTCTCTTTGTATTTGTTCAAAAAAAACTTTTTGAACAGACAACAAAGATTTCTCCTCATAATAGTCTTCTACAAAAGCATTGGATGTATAGTTAATCCAAACTTTGTCGTTTCCTCTGAAAATCAACTCATAACGCATTTTGTTATTGCTCATAAGTTTGAAGAGAACAACCTTGCCTTTTTGAGACATTTTGCCGTTTCGATTGCAACGACCTGCCGATTGTACAATACTTGCAACTGTTGTAAAATCACGGTAAACAATGGGGAAGTCAATATCTACTCCCGCCTCAATCAATTGAGTGGAAATAACTATAACTTTTTCATTTGATGCGAGTTTGTTTTTTGCCTCTTGGATTTTTATCTTCCTGTCGTCGGGTGTAAAATGAGTATTCAAAAGAATTAGCGTTCCGTCAAACCTGTCAGACAATAGATTATAGGCTTCTTTTGTATCGTCAATCGTGTTCAAAATAAGCAATACTGAATCGTCTTCTTCAATTACCATTTCGGTTAACGAATTTATATCAATAGTTTTCGCTTTGTATGTGATGGCGTATCTATTAAACAATTCGTTTTTGAAGTAACTCAGCGGCAGCAATGGGGCGGGTTTTTCGTAATCAGCAAAAAAAGCTTTTATGTTGTTGTCGTAATCGGGCAATTCAAAATTTGGCTGAGTAGCCGTGGATATAATTGCGTAACTATCAAACATTTCGCAGAATTTTGACAAGTATGCGACAAAGAATCCATATAGTCTCGGTGGCAGAGCCTGAATTTCGTCCAAAAGAAAAACACAATTTGAAAAATTCGGGAGTTTTTGTAAAACAGAATTTCTGTTGCTTAAAAGCGATTCAAAAAATCTTACAAATGTGGTAATTATTAATGGATATGAAAATGTATCCTCTTTAAAATCCAAGGCGTTTAATTCCTCGATTTTTTCTTCGTCGGGCATAGAGTCCAATTCTTTTTGGATTTCGTCAAATCGAGAATTAACAGACTTTGAATCAATGCGTTGTATATATTGTTCGTATCCTTTGTATATTTTCAAAACTTCCTTTTCTACTTGTTCGGTAATTGACAAAAAGGGCAAAGCATAAATGATTCTCTTTGAGCCTTTCTGTTTGATAATTTCCGTCGCTAATGACAGCAACATCAATGTTTTACCTGAACCCGTAGGACTTGTCAAATCAAAAACTCTCTTTCCTTTCGGCAATAAACCGTTTATGTTTTCAACAGCCTCACATCGTATTTTTGTCCTCAGTTTATTTAAATCAGAATCTTGATTCAATGTTTTCAAAAATGCTTCAAGCGTATCGCAAAACACACCCGAAAATGCAATTACATCATTTTTATCATCTGTAACATAGTAATCGAATTTTGCGGCATCCGCCTTATCTGCCTGAATCAAGTTGGCAAATGCTGATTGAATTGTCAGGAAAAAGGATAAAGGGATTTGGTTCGTTTTGGGATCAAACACTATTCGTTCCAAAAAACATTTTTGAACTTTTTCATTTTTGATAAAATTGCTAAAATCAGATACTTGACAAAAATGATTGACATAATCATATATAGGCAAATCGTAATTTTTTAAAAATGAAAACAAATCCTTTATTTCGTTTTTCGACAAAATATATCCATCATTTCCTGATGGACAAAAGTCAGGAAGATTGCCGTGATGCTTGGCTATCAAAACTATTAATCCAATTATTTCATTTTGTGACAACTTTCTATCTTTGTTTTCCAAAACCATACAATAAAAAGCATACGCCGACAAAAGCGAGTGATTAGAATATCCTTTGGGCGTTTTACCTTCCAACTTTGCTTGAAAGTTGGGATTCATTTTGCCTAAGTCATGAAAAACAGCGGCTGTTTCTGCAATTTTGGAATCAGTGCGGCTGTTGACATTCTTCACAACACCTTCGATATGCACAACCAACGTTTTGTCGGGATGCGATTTATATGCTGTTATATCAAACATAAATTTTCTGTTTTTTTACCATCGTAGTAAACATAATACTTGCCTTCTACCGTAATTTCGTGTGAGTAATCAGGGTAAATTATGTTGACGTATTTTTCGGGGAGATTCCAAAAATCATCATTTTGGTACGTTGGCATTTTATCAAACCCTATTCTAAATTCTCCTTCGATTTTAGGTTTGTATCCTGCCACAACGAACCCACCTGTTTTGAATTCGCCGTTTTTTTCATCCGAAAATTCTCCCGATGATACAAACGTTAGTTCCGCCGGACAATTATGCCAACCCAAAATGGGCGGATATTCTGCATTTTCGTTTTTTACGGCATCTAAAAAACTGTCATACAGTTTTTCTGACCGTTTGTTATGCAATGCAATCCAAACAGCAAAAGCTGGTTCTCGCAGAAACTCAAAATATTTCGGTGTACCTGCTGCCGTAGGATTAATAGCGGTATGGCTTGTAAAACCCCACGAAATCTTTTTTACAGGATGCAGCAACTGAACACCGTAAAGCAAATCTTCCGACAGTTGCGGAAACAATGATTTCATTTCTTGACGTTCGACACCTAAAACCGCCCCAATCATTCCAATCAAGGCGGTTTTGGTTATCAAATCGTGCGAAAGCGGATTGTTGTTTGTCTCCGGTCGTTTGAAATGTCCCCAATTACCTTTTATTTCTAATTGAAAACCTTTCATAGTTCCATCTTCTCAAATTTGGTATTTTTCTTCGGTTCGAGTTTGTCTTCGATTTCGGGAATTTCCGTGTAGTAACGGACTTTTGCGATTCTATCATCAGACTGCAATGCAATCAGTTTGGAGAAATCAAAGTCGTAGTCGTCCATACTACGGATTGTTTCACCTTTCTTGTGACCCTTCGGTGTTATCGAAATTAGTCTGTCTGCACCATAGATTTTCTTATTAGATGCTTTGTAAACAATTTCTACCAAGAGGACTGAATTTTGTCCAACCTTGCTGCGCGAAAACGAACTGCCCTCGCCGCTTGTGCCGTACCAAAGACCTTCGTACATCAATTTCAAATCGTCTTCTGAAAGTCCAGTTGTTTCAGCAACTTTGGGATTAATCCAACCGTGAATCTGCATTACTGAATATGGGACAAGGGTGGTTGTGCCGATTGAACCTTGGGCATTGTTCTCGTTAGATGTAAAATGAGTTGTGTTTTGATGCATCCTCAAATCAACCTCGTTAAGCGAAGGATTCAACAAAGCAAACTGAACGGGACCAGTGAATTGAACGTGGCCATTGGAACACGCTTTACCATTAACCTTAATCTTTGATGTTTCATCATCTTTCAATGTTGAAATACCACCGAACAATCTGACATCGATTTGCTGTTTGAGAATTTCACCAATGTCAGTTGTATCCTGTCCCTGAGGCTGATGTTCGGCAAGCCATATCAAAACGTTCTTCGAATCGGTTTTGCCTGCACCTGTATTTTCACTGACATAGATGGAAAGATTCTTAACGTCTTCCAAATATGTTCTGATGAAACGTTTGATTCTCACATCGCTAACAAGAATTTTCTTGGTTTCCTCGTCGTAGCGTTGCTCGCCTGTAAACGGGTCGCCGTTAGGAATGTTGTACGATGTTTCGTACAAAAACAGGATTTCTGATTTATTAATTTCGTTGCTCATATTTATTGAGTTTTTTGATTACTTATTATTTTCTGACTTCGGAATCGGTTTGAAGTAACTCTCCAAAAAACCGAATGCACATTCATCTTTATCATACTGAGACTTGAACTCTTTAACTTTTTGGGCGAGTTCGTATGATGTTTGAAATGTGTATTTACTTTTGTCGTGCATTATCAGTTTTTGTTCAATGTCGTTTTTCAAACGGATGAAATCGTCCATTGTGCTGATTCTGCGGGTCAAGTTACCAACATAATTTTTTTCAAAAGAATTAATTTCGAGGCTAAGATTTTTGGCTAAACTACCCAACAATAACCCTATGCCATAACTTTCTGATTGCGTTATTTCCATATATCTGTTGTTTTTAGAATTTTGAATTTCGTAGATTAACATTAAATCATATTTCAATAAAAAGAATTTTTCATATCCCTCTCCATTTCTTTTAGAAAACTCAACATTTCCGTCTTCGCCTTTTATGTTGATTCTGTTTTTCCCGTTTCTTATAGAAAACTCAACCTTTTCAATTACTTTTCGTAATAATAAATCATCATAAAAGTACGTTTCAGTATAAATCAACGGAAGTACTTTAAGCATGTGAGATTGATATGGAGCATACGGAGCAAGTTTTCCATTCTTCTTGACTTGATTTTTGAACACAATCTGTCCTTGTTCAATTGCAGGACTTCCCAAAATATCCACAAAAGATTTTTCAACAATCAAATTAACATTTGACCATTCTAATGATTCCGCTTTTTCCTGCGAAATATTATGTTCTGCATCAGCAATCCTCGTTTGGATTCTTAATAGTTGGCTTTTTTCAATACCAGAAATTTCTATCAAATCAATGGTTGTATTTCCTCCTGTATTTGCGAACACGAAATCGAATCTAACGCTTGCGTCGTCACCATCGTCTTCAAAATTGAGAAAATTAAAATCAAATAAGGTATTCTCCGCTTTATTCTCAAAGAAGAATGCTTCATATTTGTCAGCGTCTATGGTATCGCCATCAAATTTGGCAGGGAATACAAATATATTAATATCAGTACCTTTTAACCATATTCTTGGTGTATTTAATACCGAATTAGCATACATAAAATCTTCAAATTGTTCACTTGTAAATCCAAATGATTTATAACTGTTATCGAAACAGAAGTTTGGAAATTGAATATCATTCTTATCATTACCAGAACATAAGGTTCGGCAAATGGATTTTGTTGGAACAATCATATTTCCATTCTGTATAGATGATATTTCTCCATTTAGCATTTGTGTAATTAACTTAAATGCTGAATGTGTATACCATTGTTCGTCATCTTCAAATCGAAAATGAATAAATACTTCGTGGTCTGCATATTTCAGCAAAAGATTTTTTTCTTCATCAGATATTTCGTTGATTTGCTTAGTACTCACTATCTTCTTAATATCCTTTAATTTGTATTCAAACAAATATTTTATATATTCATCTTCAATACTTTCTATTTTACATGATTTCTCATATACGGGAGCAAATTGAAGTATTGTTTCTATTTTATCCTTGTTTTCATTGAAGACTTTCCAAAATGTAATGATAGGAAACGTTTGTGACAAGGAAGTGATAGATTCATTAATTTCACCATCACAAATATATTTTTTTATGCTATCAATCTCTTTCTTAGATGTTTTTTGTCCTTTTGTTTTTAAGAAATATTTGATGTATGATTTACGCACATCTTCGGCGTTCTCAAAAGCATTTTTTTTGAAAATTACATAGTTTCCTGATTCTTTTGCTTCCTTAATTATACCTTTGTTATCGAATCGCCTATCTATTTTATATAGGATATCACCATAAACATATTTCGCTGGACTTGAATCGCTATCAGAGGTTTTATATCTCAAATAATACAGATTTTTTCTCTCGTTTTCAGGAACTATACTTATTTCATCAAAATTGAAAGTATAGTCTTTATTTATAGGAATAACAATACATAGCGGATAGCCCCCATCCTTATTCGTTGGAGTACTAACATATTTAAAGTGCTTCAAACTATTGTTTGAATTTCTGAGTACCTTTCCTATTTTCAAGACTGTATCTAAGCTCATCTTCTTTTCTTTTTATTCACGTCCCAAATATATTAACTTTCCTTAACACACCCAATATTTCTTAATGTTTTTTACATTATCTCCAAGCAACCGAAGCCTTGGCTGTTGAGTTCGCCGAGGCCTGATTCGTAGGCTATGCGTTGAAGTTCGGACGGGGCGTTGAGGGCAAGTTGGCACATAAAGCCGCGCACTTTGGTTTCGGCAGAAGTGCCCGCCTTGATGGTTACGAGCGAGGATTTGGGCTCGGAAAGTGTCAAATATTTCAAAAACTTTTCACCTGAATATTCTTTTCCATAGAAGGCAGAAAACTTGTCAATTAGATTTTGCAACATTCGTTCGCGAATCCATTCGGCATCTTTGAACTCCTGCGGAGTTTGCGGATAGCGGTCGCGCCCCTGTTCGTCGTGGCAACTTACCGAAATTGGCGAAAGCGTATGGTACATCATTGTCTCTTTAAACTCCGGCGGCTGAATAAGTTCTATGCTTTCCACCTCAAACTGGACTATCGCTCCTTTTCTGCCTATTTCAAAAGTGCGGTTTTCAAACACGCCGCCAATGAATGTCTGTGTGGAGTTTTCGGGCATAAAACTGATTTGAAAATCAACGGTTTGAGATTTTAATTCCAATTGGTTCGATTGTTTGATGATTGTAAAACCGTTTTTAGGTATTTGCAACCGCGAGAAGGTGAACAGTTTGAACTGTTTGCCGTTGTCCATCTGAAAACCGTTTTCGTGTAGCCACGTGGCAAATCCGCTGTCAGCCGACGACAGAATCTTGTATATTGCTGCCGACATTTCGTATTGGTAATTGATAGGTAGTCGGCGTCCGAATTGTTGCGCGTTGATACGCAGTGTTATTCTAAATCTCATAATTTAAGCATTTGTTTTCTGCCCCTAAATTACGAATAATATCTTTAACAAAAGAATTTTGAATGTTTTTTATGTGTTAAAAAAGATTTTTCTGCATTAACCCGTTCGACTCTGTCTTCAAAAGCATTGTCAATTCAAAAATTTTCAATTTATCTTTCGGCTTTCATTTCCCAACGTTCAAGAGTTTTGATTCTTCTTTTTCCGCTCAGTTGATTATCTTGCAAGGCTATGCCTTGGGAGACTTTACAAATGACTGTTTATGCGCCATGGGCCTGTTATGCAAAAAAGCCCCCACCTTCTTTTTTGCATAACCGTACCTTGGACGTACCTTGGACGTATCTTGGACGTACCTTGCTCGTACCTTGAACGTATCTTCCCCGAACCTTCCCCGTAGCTACTCCGTTCCTACCCCGTAGCTACCCCGTATCTTCCGGCTTACTTCTCCGTATCTTGAACGTATCTACTCCATACCTTTCGGCTTGGTACTCCCTTGACATCCCCTTACTTTCGGCTTACCGTCGGCTTACTTAAATATAGCTTGCCTCTATGTAAAATCACCTTGATACGAATAATCAACTTTCAACTTTCAAGTTTCAAATTTCAATTAAATAAAAATGTCAATTGTCCATTGTCAATTGTGAATTGCTCAAGTTTTTCAACTTTCAGCTTTCAATTCTCAACTAAAAAAATTGTGAATTGTTTAAAATCACATCAGCAGCCCAAGTTCATTCAGGAATATAAGAATGATGCAGGCTGGTGCGACGTATCTCACGCAGAGGCGGAAAATGCCATACATTGGTTGCTTAAGAGTGCCGTTGTTGGTTAGTTCGGCTTTCAGAAGTCTTTCGTTTACAATCCAGCCGGTGAAGATTGACAAGATTAGCGCGCCTATAGGCATAATGAACTTGGCTACAAGAAAGTCGAACAAGTCGAAGAAGCCCATTCCGTAGATTTTTACGTCGCTCCAGATTCCGAACGAGAGAGCGCACGCTATTCCCAGAACAAAACACACGATTGTAACGATGACAGATGCCGTTGTGCGGCTTGTTCCAAACGAATCGATAAAGAACGATACTGGCATCTCGAGCATCGAGATTGATGATGTTATGGCTGCCATCACAAGCAGAAAATAGAACATCAGAGAGAAAAGGTAGGCAAGCACCGGAGCACCTCCAAATACTTGCTGGAACACGTTGGGAAGGGTGATGAACACAAGCGACGGACCTTCGTTGGGCGACAGACCGTCGACCGAATAGACTGCCGGGAAGATTATCAGGCCAGCCATTATGGCCACAAGAGTGTCTATCGAAGCCACGCTCACGGCATTCTTTACCAGATTGACATCCTTGCGGAAGTAAGAGGCGTATGTGCACAGACAGCACAATCCAACGCTGAGCGAGAAGAATGCCTGTCCCATGGCTGAGAGTACGACCGAACTCGTAACCTTGCTGAAATCGGGCTTGAAAAGGAACTCAAGACCTTTGCCTGCGCCGGGAAGCGTCATGGAGTAGACGGCAAGCACGAGTATAGAGACGAACAGAATAGGCATCATGATTTTTGCACCTCGCTCAATGCCTTTCTGAATGCCCATGGCAACGATGGCGCAGTTTAGGGCAAGCAGAATGAAGAGCCAGATGCACGGCTTTACGGGGTCGGAAGAGAACGACTGAAAATCGGCCGTGTATTCGGCTGCTGTCTTTCCGGCAAAGCCGTTTGCTCCGGCAACGAAGGCGTATTCGAGTGTCCAGCCCGAAACAACGGCATAGTAACTCAGCACCAGAAAACCCGACACGACGGGAACCAAGCCCATCAGCCGCCACCATTTCTTGCCGCCGCTCATCTTCTCGAAGGCATTGCCAACGGCGCATTGTCCGTATCGTCCTACGGCAAACTCCGAAATCATTACCGGAATGCCGAGGATGAACATGAAGAGAACGTAAATCAGAATGAATGCCGCGCCTCCGTTTGCACCTGTCTCGGTTGGGAAACGCCAGATGTTGCCGAGTCCTACCGACGAACCGGCTGCGGCAAGTATTGCTCCAATCTTGCTTCCAAAAAAAATACGAGTATCTTTTGTCATGTCTGTTTTCTAATTCAGACTGCAAAGATACTCGTTTTTTCGGTATTTTTGTGTTAAAAAGAAATGATTTTCGACTTTTTAATTTACTGAATGCAAAAGTTGCAGCAGATTTGTAGTAAACAGTCGGGCGGCGATGGCAAGCAGGATTATTCCGAAGAACTTGCGGATAACGTAGATGCCTCCCTTGCCCAGCAGCTTCTCAATCTTGCCGGTAGAGATGAGAACCAGGAATACAACCAGCGAGTTGGCTATGAGCGCAATGAGAATGTTTAGAGTGTGGTATTCTGACTTTAGCGACAGAAGGGTAGTGAACGCGCCAGCTCCGGCAATGAGCGGAAACACAAGCGGAACGAGCGTTGCCGACTGTATAGGGCCTTGGTTCTTGAAAATCTCGATGTCGAGAATCATCTCGAGAGCCACGAGGAAGATTACCACCGAGCCGGCAAGGGCAAACGATGCGATATCAACCTGAAACAACTGCAACAGCATGTCGCCAACGAAAAAGAAGGTAACCAGCAGGGCAAGCGAATAGAGCGTAGCCTTGTATGGATTTACGTCACGTCCTTGTTCTTTCAAGGTAAGTATTATAGGAATTGAGCCTATGATATCAATCACGGCAAAGAGCACGATAAATGCGCTCAGACATTCCTGAAAGCTAAACAGTTCAAACATTTTTTCGTACGATATAATTTAACGGTGCAAAGATATGCAAAAAATATCCAACAAAGAAAACAAATGGCAAGAAAAAAGGAACTACTTTTTCAAGTAATTCCTTTTGAAATTTTAAAGATGGAATTTTCTTTATTTTTTCTTTTTAGATGCCTTTTTAGTAACATTTGAGAACTTCACGTTCTTGCCGTTCATCTTTACGTTTGTAAGGTTGATGTCATGGAACTTGCCGTCGCACTTGTAGTTGTCCTTTGCGATGTTGTCGAACGTGCAGTTTGTCATGTTGATGTTGTACACGTTGTCGTCGTCGCTCAGGCCGTTTACCTGAAGTCCGTACTGAGCCTTCTTGCAGGTAACGTTCTCAAGATACACGTTTCTTACAGATGGCGGGAAACTGCGGTCGCACTTCTCCTTGTTCTCGTACTGAAGGTTGATGCGCATTACCGACTCGCCGCACTCGCCAACCTCGATGTTGCGGACATAGATGTTCTCTATCACTCCGCCGCGGCAGTTGCTTGTCTTGATGCGGATTACGCGGTCGAGGTTAGGACTGTCCATCTGGCAGTTCTCGACGTAAAGGTTTCTGAATCCGCCCGAAATCTCGCTTCCTACAACCACGCCGCCGTGTCCGTCGTTCATCTTGCAGTTTCTTACAACGATGTTCTCGCTTGGCACAACGCGCTTTCTTCCGTCGGCATTTCGTCCGCTCTTTATGGCTATGCAGTCGTCGCCGGTGTTGAACTGGCAGTTCTCGATGAGCACGTTCTTGCAACTCTCTGGGTCGCAACCGTCGCCGTTAGGTGCGTGAACTCCGTGAGTTGCGCCCTTTGGCACGCCGCTGTTGATGGTTACGCCTCTGACGATGAGGTCGTTGCAGAAAAGAGGGTGGATAACCCAGAACGGAGGATTCTGAAGCGTAACATCCTCAATCAGAACGCTCTTGCAGTTGTAAAAGTTGATAAGCTGAGGGCGGAGACAGTCTTCGGCCTTCATCTGACGGCGGTCTACCGGGGTGAATGTTTCGGCGTAGGCAAGAAGTTTGTCGCGTCCGCCGTCTTTCTCTTGGTCGCGGTATTTATTGTCGGGGTTGAATCGCTTGCCCTTCATGTACCACCATTTGTCGGGTGCGCCCTGTCCGTCGATGATTCCTTTTCCGGTAACGGCTATGTTAGTCTCGCCATAGGCATAGATGAGCGGATGTGCGTTGTAGCAGTCGAGGCCTTCCCAGCGAGTCTTTACGGCAGGGTAGTAGTATGAGTCGTCGGTAGTGAAGCGCAGTTCGGCACCTTCTTCGAGATGAAGGTTTACGTTGCTCTTCAGCGTTATCGGACCTGTGTACCAAACGCCCTTCGGGATGATGACGCTTCCGCCGCCGTTTGTCGTACACTCGATTATGGCGCGGTCAATCGCTTCGTGGTTCAGTTTCTTCTCATCGCCCTCTACTGCGCCGAAATCCTTAATGTTGAACTTGGCATTTGGGAACGATGTCTTCTTGATGTTCTCAACAATCTTGTCGGCTTCCTTGAACTTGTCGTCAAGCGAAGACTGTGCCCACATCACGCTTGCGCAGCACATAAGCAAGGCAAGAATAGAAATCTTTTTCATGTTTTTTTTAAGAATATTTGTTTTAATATAAAATTAGTATTGAGGGCAAAGTTAGTGATAATTTTTAAATTATCGTTGCCGACGACTTAAAATAAACTCGGACGAAGCCTAAGTTCGGGATGCCTTCGGGATTCGTCCGGGTTTTTATGCTATTTCAGCAGGGCGGTTGAACGCTCAATCAGTTCGATGCCGTCGAGCGAAAGCAGAAGACCGTCTGTTGCTGCCTCAAGTTCTTTTTTCTGAGCCTCTTGCAAGTAGACTGGGTAGTTCTTGCCAAGCGGAAGAATCTTCAGTTCTATTCGTTTTCCGGCTATGTCGGATACGCGGACATACATCGGTTTGCCGTTCCAGAAGTTGTCTTCTACAAGTTGTCCGTCGGCATAGATGCGTGCGCAGTCGCCCTTGTACGAAATCTTCAGGAAGAGGTCGTTTTTGTTTTCGGCGTCTTTCTGACTGTTGCAGTCGATGCTCCACACGGCAGCCTTGTCGAAATCCGCCTCGTAAGGCTGTTCGGCCACCTTCTGCGTGCCGAGCTTTACCTCGCGCAGTCCGCCGTGCTCTTTCTGTTTGCTTGCTTCGATAGTGCTGATGTTCTTCCAACATTCTTCAACAATTCCGTCTTGCGTTTTGTAGAGGATTCCGCCGTTCTTGGCGTAGTGCATCTTTCCGTCGATAACGAAGGCCGATTTCGCTTTTTCTTCTGAAAGAACCACTAATTCCTTTCCGCCTATGGTAATCGGTTTGTCGGCTTTCAGAGTGTATTTTTTCTTTCCGATAGTCAGAAAAGATTTCTTTGCGCCCTTTACGCCGATGAAGTAGAGCGTGCTCTCGGTCTTGGCAAACGGCTGTACGGTTGATGACGAGATGCTCTGTCCGTTCCACATCATCTCTTTTGGTGTGACGCTTGCAACGCCCTGTTCGTTCTTTATTCTGACGTATGTATTTCTGAACTCGAAGCAGCCGCGGCGTGCGTAGTGCTCCGATAGCGAATCTACGTCCATCTGGCTTAGTTCCTCGCCCCAGTCGGCAAGAAACTGATGAAGCCATCTTGTCTGATGATATGCGTTAATGTTAGGCTGTCCCATTTCGCCGAGCGGAGCCTGAAAGTCGTACGACATGTGCGGCATGTCGTTGTAGTTTGTAACGGCAGACGCCTGACATTCGGCCATCGTGTGCTTTGGATTGTACGGATTCGTTCCGCCGTGATACATATAGTATCCCGGAAGGTTAGAGCCCGAGCCGAGTTTGCAGATGGCAAGCGGAAAAGCCTCGTTTCCGCTGATGTTTATTCGGCGATGGTATGACGGCATCATTCCGCCGCCCAATTCGCACGTCAGGTACGGATATTTTAGCGACGAGGCCTCCATTTTTGTATCCTGATTAGTACCGAATGTCTCGGTCGCAATCGCTCCGCTCAATCGTGTGTCCTTCATTATGAAGGCTTTAGGGTATTCGCCCGGCATGTCTGTGAGTTTTCTGTCCCAGAATCCGTCGGCATAGTCGCCATAAAGCGGCAGAAGTTTTCCGAATTCTTCTTTTCCGTTGAGTTTCGGCCAGCCTGTTCGGGTCATGAACGGTACGTCGAAGCCGATTTTCACCGCCATGTCCTTCAGTTTCATGTAATACGACCACGGACCGCGACATTCGTTCTCAATCTGAACTCCGATGATTGGTCCGCCGTCTTTCCACATCAGACCGCTAACCTGCGCAAAGATGTTGCTGTAAAGTTTGTGTGTCTCCTCAATGAAGCCTTTGCCTTCGGAGCGTAATTTGTATTCTTTGTTTCCTTGTGACTTCTCAACCAGCCATTTCGGAAATCCGCCCTGATAAACCTCGCCGTGGCAGAATGGGCCGATGCGCAGAACTACGGGCATGTTCTCTTCCTTGCAGGTCTGGATGAAACGGCGCAAATCGCGGTTTCCACTCCAGTTCCAGATGCCTTCTTCCTCCTCGTGATGAATCCAGAAGACGTATGTTGCCACGATGTTTATTCCTCCGGCGCGCATCTTTCTAATTTCGCGTCGCCATTCGTTCTGCGGTACTCGGCAGTAATGAATCTCGCCCATCACGGGCAGAATGTGCTTTCCGCCAACGATAAGTCCGTGCGAGTCGACCTCAATCTTCACTCCGTCGGGATTCGCGTTCGTGCCAAACTCAAATGTGCTTTGGGCAAAAAGTGCTGTAGCACAGAAAAATGACATTACCGATATTATTAGTCTTTTCATATTTTGATTACTGTTTGTTGGAAATAATTGTCTTTTAGTGTTGCTTTTGTTATCAAAAGTTCTGCAAAAATATACAAATAAATTTATTAAAGAAAACCCGAAACAAAAAGATTGCGCTGATTTGAATAGTCTGAATTTTGTCGTTTTGTAAAATTAACATATCTTTGCAAAATACTTTAGAATGAATTTATATAGATGAATAGACATTTTAATATTCTTGTAAGTATTATTGTTGCTGCATTTATCTGTAGCCTGACGTCATGTGTTTCTCCCAAGAAAGTGATATTGCTGCAAGGCTCAGACTCGATTTTTGCCAGTCCGCAGAAGATTATGCAGGATTATCAGTTGCGCATAAAGGCTGCCGACAGATTAACGATAAAGGTTCATTGTCAGGACAAGGAGTTGTTGGAACCTTTCACAAACGAAATAACCTTGGGAGGAACAACAATGTCAAATCGTGGTGGCTTGGCTGAAGGTATGGGCGGATTTACCGTTTCGCCTGAAGGTGATATCATTGTTCCGCTTCTTGGCAAAATAAGTGTGCTTGGAATGACAAGAGAAGAATGCGCCCGAAAACTCGAACAACTAATAAAAGACAAAGGATATATTAACGATGCGACGGTGAAGGTCGATTTTCAGGATGCGCACATAACTGTGCTCGGAGCAATAAACGGCGGAGTAATCAGCCTTTCATCGGAGCGTACATCAATCCTCGATGTTCTTGGACAATGCGGAGGCGATGTTACGGTTGGAGCGCACCGACAGAACATCAGACTTTACAGGGAAGTGAATGGCGAGCGTATAATGTATCGTTTTGACATAACGGATGCCAAACTTTTCAACTCTCCTTGCTATTATGTTCAGCAAAATGACATTATTTATGTCGAGCCAAGTTCTACGGTGCTGATAGACAACAGCCCTTTTGCAAAGTGGTGGAGTTTGGTTGGTACAGGCTTGGGAGTTGTTTCGACAATAGTTGCAGTTATTGCCTTGGTTAAATAAAATATTATGGAAGAAAAGTGGGACATGGTTATTACTCCGAGTAAGAGCCTGTTTGATATTGACATTAAGGGAATTTGGAGATATCGCGACCTTTACAGGATGTATGTCAAGCGCGATATCGTAACAGTTTATAAGCAGACAATCTTAGGTCCGCTGTGGTTTTTCATTCAGCCGGTGTTTACAACAATCATGTACATCGTGGTGTTTGGCGGATTGGCTGGAATATCAACCGACGGCGTTCCGCAAGCAGTATTCTACATGAGCGGAATCCTGTTTTGGAACTATTTCAACGCCTGCTTCACGGCATCTTCTACGGTTTTCATGACGAATGCCGCTGTGTTTGGAAAGGTCTATTTTCCGCGATTGGTTGTGCCGCTTTCTGGCTTGACATCGAACTTGGTGAAATTTGCAATACAGTTTGTGTTGTGGCTTGGTGTTTACATCTATTACGTATTCACGGGAGTGCAGATGTCGGTAAACTGGACGATAATTCTCTTTCCGTTGCTGATTGCCATGACGGCTTTGTTTGCTATGTCGTGGGGATTGATTGTGACATCGCTCACAACCAAGTATCGCGATTTGAATATGCTCGTAACATTTGGCATTCAACTCTTTATGTATGCCACTCCGATAATCTATCCGCTTAGCGCGGCTCCCGAAAAATATCGCTGGCTGTTGCAACTCAATCCGCTGAGTTCAATCTTTGAGTTCTTCAGATACAGCGTAACAGGAGCAGGTGTCGTAGATTGGATGATGCTTTTGTATTCGGCCGTATGCCTTGTTGTCTCACTCTTCATCGGACTTGTGCTATTCAGCAAGACCGAGCGTAACTTTATGGATACCATTTAATTCTGAACAGATATGAGTAACGTAGCAATCAAATTTGAGGGTGTAGGAAAACTTTATCAGCTTGGAGTAATGGGAACGGGAACTTTGTCGCACGACCTTAACCGATGGTGGCAGACGAGGGTTCTCGGAAAGGAAGATCCATACCTGAAAGTCGGTCAGGTGAACGACCGTTCAACAAAAGGAACATCCGACTATGTATGGGCTTTGCAGAATATTACGTTCGATATAAATAAAGGCGATGTAGTTGGCATTATCGGCCGAAACGGAGCCGGAAAATCTACTCTTCTGAAACTTCTTTCGAGAGTAACAACTCCGACCGTTGGAACGATAAAGGCAAGAGGACGAATCGCTTCTCTGCTCGAAGTCGGAACAGGATTTCATCCCGAACTGACAGGACGCGAGAACATATACATGAACGGCTCTATCATGGGCATGACGAGGAGCGAGATTACTCGCAAACTCGACGAAATTGTTGATTTCGCAGGTGTTGCTCGCTATCTCGACACGCCGACAAAACGCTATTCGAGCGGTATGACGGTACGCCTTGGCTTCGCCATTGCTGCCTTTCTGGAGCCTGAAATCTTGGTTGTTGACGAGGTCCTTGCCGTTGGTGATGCCGAATTTCAGAAGAAAGCCATCGGTAAGATGCAAGATGTGTCGAAGGGCGAAGGCAGAACGGTTCTGTTTGTGAGCCACAATATGGACTCGATGCTAAACCTCTGTCAGAAAGGCATTCTGCTCGAAAACGGAACGGTAAAGTATGCATCGACAATTCAGGAAACCGTGTCGTACTATCTGCAAGGTGGTTCGCGTGATTCAAAATATGTTGCCAACGAAAAGTCGAGCAGCAAGAATCTGTTTGTAAAGGAGGCATCGCTTCTTGGAACAGAAAATCAGCAGATAGGAATGTATAAGTTTGACGAAGGCATCCATCTGTCGATAAAACTCGGCAAGCAGAGCGGATTTGTTGTGGATTCGAAGTGCGTTCTTGGCGTTGGTTTCTACACGCAGAACAGGGTAAAAATGTGTACTTTCGAGTATTTGATATCCGAAGCCACCGAGAAGGACGGCGAATACACGTTCGACCTGAAGTTGCCAAGTTGTATATTTGCGCCGGGCGACTATGCGTTCGACATCGTTCTTCATGTGCCAAACGTTCAGATTCTCGATGCCGTGAGAGAAATCTGCGCCTGCAAAATTTTCGATAACGGTACTGATTATCTGAAATACAACGGTGTAAACAATGGTCTTGTAGTAGTAAAACCTGAGTGGAATGTTGGGTGAAAAATTAAATATTCGCAATGTATCTTTGGACAATTTCTGCTATTTCTGTATAGTGGCAGTTGCCTCGTTAGCGGTATTTTTCATTCAGCATAATGCAAACTGGGTAATTGGTGATGAACTTGAATGGATAAGAAGTACTGCCATCGGAATAATAGAACCAATGTCGCAACATGTAGGAAAGGGACGTTTTATCCCATTATGTCATTATGATTCAAATCTTACGTTATTGTTGCCATACGGGTATACGGCTTTGGTGCACTATTTATTGGTTGCGTTAATATTTCTATTGACTTCAATTGCATATGTAAAATTGTTAAGAGGATATACTTCAAATTTAAATGGAGTATTGCTGCTTGTGGCTTATTCTTTTCTTGTATATGAAACCTATAATGTTTATTTAACAATAATATATTCAGAAAAAGTTGTATTGCTGGGTCTTGCTCTTTTCATGTATCTGTTTTATAAATTACATGAGAAGACCTCTTTGATTTATCTGATGTTATTGTGCATCGTTGTTTTGTATATAACGTATGCTAAAGAACCTGTATTCGGAATTTTTTTGGTCTTTTCTTTAGTAAATCTTCTTTTCAGAAGAAGAAAAACGAATGCCATGGAAAAGATGTTTTGCTTTTTCTGTCTGCTAAACGCTGTCGTTTATGTGTTGTTATACTATTATATTGTATTTCTACATTCCGATTCGTTTTACAATCAAGGACGCGTACAGTTGACCTATATTCATAATGTTATTGAATCTGCAAAGCATCAGCCATTTTTGATTGCTATTTTCGGATTCTTGGTTTACAGAATATATGCGATTTTGAAAAACAGGGAAATATCTGTATTGGATTCCTTTCTGCTAATGTCTGTTGCATATAGTATAGCGTATTTCATCTTAAAATTAAATGACGGATATTATTTTACACCAGCTGTGATTTTGGCATTACCATCTATGTGCAAGACGTTTAACAACTTGTTGCAGCATGAAAAAATAAAATATGTTTTGTATGTCTTTTTGTGCTTGTTGCTGTATAAATCTGTAAAGAATATCGTCGTGATGGGGGATGCAACATCTTATAACAGAACATACTATCCTGAATATTTTCAGAATCTTGCACGAATTGCCGAGAAAAACAAAATCTATGTAGTTACAGATTCTGTAAAGATGAGCGACTTGCATTATAGTTATAAAGTTACGAACGACGAATATTTCATTGGATATTGGATGAATCCTCGAATCTCAAATTATAAATTCATGTATGTAACTTCTGTTGACTCTGTGCCAAGCGGCAGTTATGTGAGAATATATGATAACGGATTAAAATTTTATAGAAAATAAAACTCGTTTGATTAGCGAAAGGATATTTTGTATTCAAAACCAGTTTTTTATGCGAATTGGCGTATTAACATTATGGCAGTCGAAAGATAATTACGGGCAGATGTTGCAGTGCTATGCTTTGCAGCAGTTTCTGCGTGAAAAAGGACACGAAACATATCTTATATCTTACAGATTCATAAAGGAAGAACGGCAGTACACTCCGTTGTGGAAAATGCTTCTTAAAGTCTATGTAATTTATCCGTTGGTGTCCTTGCTTGGAATGTGCGTAGAGAAAAGACAACTCGCCAACGAGGAATTTGAGAAATATCAACACGAAAAGAAACGAAATTTCGAGGATTTTCTGAATAAAAATATAAGAAGGTCGGAAATATATAACAATCTGGTTGATTTGCAGAAAAATCCTCCGATAGCCGATTGCTATATAGTTGGAAGCGATCAGGTGTGGGCACAGTTGCTTTCTAAGTCTGAGAATTCTGTCTTTTATCTTGATTTTGGAGATGAAAAAACGAAGCGAATTGCTTATGCCGCGAGTTTCTCGATGAGTGAATATCCCGAAAACCTCAGGTCGAAACTGGCTGAAAATCTCAGTCGTCTAAATGCCGTAAGCGTTCGCGAAACGCAGGGCATCGGCATCTGCAACAGCGTAGGAACAAAAGCAACAAAGGTTGTAGACCCGACTTTATTGTTAGGAACAAAGGCTTTCGAAAATATTTCTGCAAAAAGGATGAATTCAAACCAATATGCCTTTGTCTATCAACTAAATATCGCATCTCCCGATGAGATTCGTTGGACCGATGCACGAGCATATTGCAGTGAGAAACATTGGGATATGATTGCCACGGCATCGAGCGGCTATTTCGAAGGACGGGAAATTCTGAAAGGCGCAAAATATGTCTATCTGTCAATTCCAGAATGGCTCTCGTTGATAAGATACAGCGAAATCGTTATAACGACATCTTTCCATGGAATAGTTTTTTCAATTCTGTTCCGCAAGAATTTTGTTTATGTTCCACTCAAGGGAATCCACTCTGGCGGAAATGCTCGTGTTCTAAATTTACTGTCAGATTTGCAAATCGAGAAAAAATGCATTTCTGATGGCAGAACCTTTAACGATGTTGCTTCTTTTGAGATTGACTACTCAAAATGCAATCGGCTTTTAAAAGAGAAAGTTGCAGAATCGTCCTCTTTTTTACTTGATGCTATAAATTCATAAAAATATAAAAAATGCAGGTGTTAAATAAATATTCATCTTATGTGTCATACATCATTTATGGACTGATTGTCTCCTTTTTTGCGTATTACATTGTAAAGAATGCCGCGTGGTGTTCGTGCGATGATTATGAATGGCTGTATACAACTGCGCTTGGACAACCGGAATCATTGATGCGTCATGTAGGAAAGGGACGTTTTATTCCATGTGGTCATTTTGATACAAATTTTCTTGTATTGATTCCGTATGGTGAGACTCCATTGGCTCATTATATTTTGGTTGCATTTTTGTTTTTTTCAGCTTCTATTTTATTATTGAAGATTAAGGGAAGTGGTTTTGTGAAATTTGCTTTTTTCTCATGGCTATTATATCAAGTTCTACAAGTTTATTTGAATATAATTTTTTCAGAAAAAATTGTTATAGTCGAACTCTTGCTTATGATAGTTATGCTGCAAGGATTTCATAAAGAAAATAAAAGTCTTTGGCAGATATTGTTGTTTTGTTTGCTTGTCTTTTATATTCCATATACAAAAGAACCGTTGTTTGGAGTGCTTTTAACATTTTCTATAACTGAATTTTTATTCAGAAGAAAACATCTGAATAAGCAAGAGAAAATGGCATATATTGCAATGATTGCAAGTGTTGTTGTATTTTTGAGTTTATATGTCATTTTTATTCAGCTTTCAGGCGATACGGAGTATGTGGAGCAAGAGTCAAATCCGTTTTTGAGTAATGTTGTTTTTACCTTTAAAGTTTTTCCTGCTTTGTGGCTGATGGTTATCCTTTTGCCTGTAAGGATATTTCAGTTTTTTAAAGAACGTAAGTATTATCCGATAGTGGATGCTGCATTTGTTTCTTCATATGCTTATATGTTTGCTTATTTTATACTTACATTTTGGCGTCCTTATTATTACTACCCTTGCTTTGTTTTGCTTGCGCCTTATGTCGTTTTTCTGATAGGAAAAGTTGAAGAGAAACTTAAAAGTAAGTTTGGTAATGTAGGAATTCTTGCGTGTGTTGTCTGTATGTTGCCGATATTTTATATCTCGGCAAAACGCGGATGGGTTGTAGCTTCGATAAATCAGAAATGCAGAGCTTTCTTTACGCCATTCTATAGGGAGATGGGAGAGTATTCAAAAAGAGGAGATATCTATTATTTCAATGTCGATGGAGAGAAGGATGAGGAGGCTAAGTATAATGTGTTTCAGATAAATAGGTATGTCAGTTATTGGCTTCATCCTGAATACAAAGCTAATGGGTTTGAACTAAAGATGCTTAATGACTCTGTTTCTTTGAATAAAAATTCTCGTATTGTTTTTTCAGACTATTACCGAAGGAAATATTGCGACTTTATTACTGAATATGTGAAGAAAGGTCGTTTTAAGATGGTATATAGTGTAGATTTTGATATGAATGCAAATTTCGATGTTTACGAAGTTAAATAAATATGCAGATGCGTGACGATTCAATAGATTTTATAAGGTGTGTTCTGATATTGCTTGTCGTTTTAGGACATTCCGTGCAATATAGTATGCCTCAAGAAGTGGCATATTACTTAGACATGCCATTATTTGTGTTTATATATTCGTTTCATATGCAGATGTTTGCTTTCGTTTCGGGACTATTCGTGGCAAAGTCATTGAATATGTCTTTCTGGAATGTATTCAAGAAGCGTTTTTCACAATTGATAATTCCGTCGATTTTTTGGAGTGGAGTTGTTACAAATACAGTAGGCAAATTTATATTTGGAGAATATGCTGACTTAAAAAGTTTTATTAAATATTTTTTATATTCTCCTTTAGCATATTGGTTTTTGTATTCTTTATTTTTGTCGATACTGTGCTTATGGTGTGCAAATAAAATTAAAGAAAAAAATGCTTTTGTTGTATTGATTTCTATTCTTCTCTTATTTGCATTGCCTATTAATGATTTGAGGTGGGTAAAGTTTATATATCCCTTTTATATTGCAGGATATTATTTCAGTTTGTATAAAAATACTATTGACAAGCATTGGAAATTGATGACAGTGAACATGTTGGCATTGTATTGTATTCTTATTCCTTATTGGAATAGAACTTCGTATTTTTATTTGTGTGGACTTGAGTATTTGTATTTTGAAAATGGTAGGTTACTTTTTAATTTTGCAATAATAAAGCCGTGTGTATATAGAATTATAGTAGGGTTGGCGTCTTCTGTGGCATTTATGTATTTATTGCAATTCGTTTATCGCAAATATTCTTCAAAAATTCCTTCTAAAATATTCCTTTATATAGGAAGACATAGCATGGCTATTTATATGATTCATTTTATAGTAATGAATATTTGGTACAGATTTGTTGATGTCGCTTCTTTTACTGTTTTATGAAATTATTACTCACTATATGTAATATTGACGTTTATTGTCGTTACAAGTGTTACTGTTGGATTCATATACGTTATCCCATCATTCAAACACAGAAAACTAATTTTAGGTTGGTGATATGGTAAGAATTTTGTTTGACTTTCAAGCATTTCAGATGCAGACGCACGGCGGAGTGTCACGTTGCTTTGCCGAACTGATTCATTGTCTTCCAGATGATGTTGAGGCTGTCGTGGGCGCGTCGATGTGCGAAAATGTCTACATGAAGCCGATTGAACATTTCTACAAAAAAACATTCTCGGGCAAGATTCTATACAGAACTTTAAGATATAAAATTCAGAAAAATAAACTGAATGAGTATCTGATGGATAGAGAAATCTGTCTTGATATGCTGAAAAAAGGCGATTTCGACGTATTTCATCCTACGTTCTTCGATGATTATTTCATGCCTTATTTGGGCGATAAGCCTCTTGTTGTCACAATTCACGACATGGCTATGGAGAGATATCCTGAGATGTTTCCGCTCTCTGGCTTGGAGATGAGACGCAAGAAGGAACTCGCTCTGAGAGCCGACCACATCGTGGCTGTAAGCGAGAATACAAAGAAGGATGTGATTGAATTTTACGGCGTTCCCGAGGATAAAATTACGGTCATTTATCATGGTGCGCCGAAGGCTTTGTCGTCGTATTCGCTAAAGGACAAGCCGATTGAATATCCATACATTTTGTATGTCGGAAGTCGGTGGACGTACAAGAATTTTGTACCTTTCGTAGAGGCTGTGCTGCCTATAATGCGCGAACGTCAGAATCTGAATATTGTTTGCACCGGAACGCCTTTCTCTGCCGATGAACTGGCGTTGTTCAGACAACACGGAATAGAGGACAGAGTACATCAAATGTTCGTTTCTGCCGACGAATTGGTAACTTTGTACGTCAATGCTGAATGCTTTATCTATCCGTCGCTCTACGAAGGTTTCGGAATCCCAATTCTGGAGGCGTGGCGATGTGGCTGTCCCGTTTTGCTGAACAATGCAAGTTGCTTTCCGGAGATTGCAAAAGACGGAGCGATGTATTTTTCTCTCAACGAAAAAGAAAACACTTTGACGAATTGTCTGAGAAATTTTTTAACTTTGCAAAATGAACAGAAACAAACTTTGATAGATAAAGGATACAAAGCCTTGAATAATTATTCGTGGAAAGAATCGGCTCAGAAACTAGCCGAAGTCTATAAAATGGTTTGTCATAAAAGATAGTTGCAGATGCTACTCTACGTGAAACACTATGCACAGATGTGCAACAGGCTGTGGGCTTTCGTGCCGGCACTTGCCTACGCATTGCACCGCCAGCAAAGAATGTATGTGTTCTTTGCCGGTAGAAAGTATGTAGATGCCTTTCCGCACCTGAAACGATGTGGAATGTTGCGTTTCATGCTTTCGAACGATAGTGCAGAGCCGACTTTTCTTGCATGGCGGTTCATTATTTTTTCAGAGAAATTCAATCTTGAGATAAAGGACGATTTACAAAATCTAAAAGAGGTCAGACTCTTATCTTTTGTTGACGGATGGCAGCATCGTAACGATGTTTCGTTCATTGTAGAGCAGAAAAAGAAAATCGTCAAACTTCTTAGACCTGCCGAAGAAATAGTGACGAAAGTCGGAAAATATTTCGAAAATTACGATGGCATGACTGTCGGAGTTCACATTCGGCGAGGCGATTACAAGTCGTATCTTGGCGGAAAATACTATTTCTCTGACGAATGTTATCTGCGTATCATCGATCAAATTCGAGCGTTGTACGATGGCAGAAAAATCCGCTTTCTGCTATGCTCGAACGAGAAATTCAACATTCCTGAGGGGGCTCAAGATATGTTCATGATTGAAAAATCCGACGGAATAACCGATTTGTACGCTCTTAGCAAATGTGACCTTATCATCGGGCCTCCGAGCAGTTATTCGCAGTGGGCTTCGTTCTACGGAGACGTTCCGTTGTGCTTGATTCTCAGGGATAAAATGAATATCAAAATTGACTCTTTTTCAAAGGTAGTTGCGCTCGATCTGTTCGAAAACGGCAAGCGCATCATACTCGACGAACAGAAACAAGAATATTTTATAGAATGAAAAAATTCTCGATAATAACCATAAATTTCAATAACAAAGAAGGGCTTCGGAAAACGCTTGATAGCGTTGTCTGCCAGACTTTTACCGACTATGAGCTGATTGTTATCGACGGCGGCTCGACAGATGGTGGTGCTGCTTTGCTCGAAGAGTACGAAAAGTACATAACTTTTGGTGTGAGCGAGCCGGACAAGGGCGTGTATAATGCACAGAACAAGGGCGTTCAGCATGCATCGGGCGAATATTGTATATTTATGAATTCGGGAGATTTGTTTTATTCCAACGATGTTCTGGAGTGCGTGGCTAAGGAACTGAAAAATGGCGTCGACATCGCCGTTGGAAATACATATTTTTACAAAAACGAGTCTGAAAACCGCTATGCCTATGCTCCTGAATACATCACACTTTGGAGAGTGTATATCGGCATAAATCATCAGTCAGCATTCATAAAAAGGCAGTTGCTGCTTGATAATCCGTATGATGAAACTCTGAAAATTTGTGCCGACTGGAAATTCTGGTTGCAAGAGCTTGTGAAAAACGAGCGTTCGTATCAGCATCTCGATATAATCGTTGCTCGGTACGATTTGAATGGTGTAAGTTACAACGAAGACACAAGACTTGCCGAGGAACACAGCGTTATGCAACAGCTTTTTCCGCAGGCTATCGTAAGAGAGTATGAAGACAGATATAACACGTCTATCGACAGATTTCATTCGATAATGAACAATATTGACTGTGAGAGCATTGCGGCAAAAATATTGTCGCTTATAGCACGAATTCTTGTAAAAATTGGATTATGAGTAAGAAAAAGTCGAACGAAGTCCTTTCGGTAATGAAAGGATTGGCAATCACTATGATTGTGATATTTCATAGCGGTTGTCCGTCATGGCTGTTCACTTTTTTTAGTTTATTTCATCTTTCAATATTTTACTTTTCGATGGGATATTTCTTTAAAGTAGATTATCTCAAAAATCCTCTTGATTTTATAAAGAGAAAGTTTCATGGATTGTATCTTACCTTTGTAAAGTGGCAGATTGCTTTCATATTATTGCATAATTTTCTTGCAAATGTGTATGTTTATGAAAGTAAATATAGTTTGTATGAAATTGCACGACGGTGCTTTGTTGCGTTTAAGCTCGTTCCGTCGGAATTGATGCTTATGTCATTTTGGTACATAATTAGTGCCATAATGTGTGTTATTTTGTATTTTATTATTCGGTATGTAATCTATATTTTTAAACCGAAGCGAGAAATGCTTTTGTTAAGTCTGCTTGTCGTTTGTGTGTTTATATTTGGAATATTTTTGCTCGAAAGTGGTTTCAGAACAGAGTATTATGTAGAGTCGTCGTTTGTTCTTGTTTACATTCTGTTTGTAGGTGAGATGTGGCATCGGTTCGAGGACAAAATTAAAGTTAACGCCTTTATTGCATTATGTTGTTTGGCTTTGTTGATAGGCTTCTCGTGTGTTCGTGGATTAAGTTTTGTTTCTCATGATTTCTGGAACTATTGGCAATATCTGATAGTGACAATTGCTGGTGTATATCTAGTTTATTATGTTGCAAAAAAAATTAGTAAAAGCGATACGCTCAAAAAAGTGTTTGCTTTTTTAGGGGACAATTCTCTGTATATTCTTGCTTTGCATTTAACCGTTTTCAAACTTGTTAGTTTTGCAAAGATTTTGATTTATGATGACCTCACAATGAAAAATATGTATGATTTTACTGTGATTCTAAAACACAATGATATATTTTGGTGTAGTACCTATATCATAGTTGGCATTACTGTTCCTTTGGTGATTATGTATTTTATTGGCATCATAAAGGGAAATGCTTTGCTATTAATAAATAATTTGTTTTCTTTGCGTAATAAATAGGTCAAAATATGCAAAATGACAAGTATATAAAGATTATAGAGTATATCCTTTGGGTTATGCTTTTAGTATGGGTATTTGTATATTCGTATAATATATATATGGAGATTAAATCTCCAATATTGAATGAATACCGGGAATATGCAAATGTAGATTGCGTTTTGAATTTTTTGAATGGAAGAAACTCTTTCACGCTAGATGCTCCAGAAATATCGTACTTTCCGTATGGACCATTATTTCCATGGCTTTGTTCTCTGTTTTACAGACTGTTGCCTTGGGATGCTGATGTGATGACCTATATGCGTGTAATGTCGCATTTATGCACAATAGGTGTTGCTTATGTTGCATTTAAAGAGATTCTGAAAGAATCCAATTCGAAAATATGGGCGGCGATAGGTGCTTGTGTATCAGTGATGTCTGCATGTTATTTCGGATATTATTGTACGGCATTCTGTAATGAGTTTGGAGTTCTTTTGATGTGTCTTGTGTTGTATTTTGCTCGTAGGGTTGATAATGTCAAGCATGTGTGGGGGCTTGCTGTTTTGTCTGTTTTGTGTTTCTTTGCAAAACAATACTTTCTTGTTGTCCTTGTTCCTGTTTTTTTGTATTTTTTGTTAAGACAATATAAGTTGGCATTGTGGTATTTTGTAAGTTGTACTACGCTGTTGATTTTGTCTGTTGTTATTGTTTGGTTTATATGGCCGTTGTATTTTCAAGAATCATTCACTCACCATGTAAAAGTTTCGTCGTTTGTATTTGAACACATGATAAATCAGTGGAGGTATTTTCATGGTCAGTTTCTGATTTTTGTGTGGTGTACACTAGTATTGTTTGCAATTGCTTTAAAAAAGATAATAGATAAAATAAAAGATAAGGAGAAAATCGAGTTGAATATATATGCTGTATCAATCGTCGTATATTCGGTTGTTCTATTAAAACTGGGAGGACATATTGGTACTTTTATGACATATTATCATCAGATACTTCTTGTTCCGTTGGTAATATATGTTTGTTGTTTAATTCCTAAGAAGATTGATTCATTATATATAAAATATTCTTTGTGTTTTTTTATGATTGTGTTGTCTATGTATCGTGCTTTTGGATTTACACAAGCGTTTTTGTGGCACGATGAGGCTGATAAATACAATGAGTATTACAGATTGTCTGTAGATGTTGAAAAAAATAAGGATAATATGATATTGCTGACTCCTCTGTTGGACAGACAAGCATTGGAACGTAATTTGGCAATATCGAATATGGGTGAAACGGAATACCTTATAATGCTTCATAGCGACAATAAATTGTTCCGTATTGCCGAAAGAAAAGCGTGTATTGGCGATTCTTTGTTGAATGAAGAGTGTAATAAGTTAAGAAATGCAAGTTATAATCTTGTGGTTTCTGATTCAAAGACTGATGAGTATCTAATTTCAGATACTGTAATTTCTCATCGGTATGAAAAGTACGATTCTTTGAATTGTAATTCCGTTGATACGCAGATTTATTTGTGGAGAAGAAAAAAGATAACAGAATAATGGGTAACTGGAAATATCGTATAACTCACATTCCGTATCTCGTCAGACTTTGGTGGTTTTTGAAGCCATTCAGGAAGTCGCATCATTCAACCTTCTTGGGAGAAAACGTGCGCGTTTCGCATCCCGAAAATGTTGAGATAGGCGAGAATGTGCAGTTGTGCCGCGATGTTGAATTGTGTGTGTCGGCTTGCAGACCCGATTCTTCCGAGCCGCCTCTTCTGAAGATAGGCAACAACGTTCGCATTGGTGAGGGTTGCCGAATAGGATGTAGTTTCGAAATTACGATAGAAGACAACGTTCTTTTTGCACCAAACGTTCATATTTCGGACAGGGATCACGACTATTCAGATGTAACAAAGCCGATAAACGAGCAGCCTATTGTTACAAAAGGAGCCGTGAGAATTGGAGAGGGCAGTTGGCTTGGCTTAGGATGTCAGATTTATTCGGGGGTTACAATTGGCAAGCATTGCGTTGTTGGTGGCGGAAGCATCGTTACGCATAGTGTTCCCGATTTCTGCGTGGTTGCAGGAAATCCGGCAAGGATAATTAAACGATATAATAAGGAAACTTCTCTTTGGGAGAAGGTGTAAAATGATTTTCTATGATTGATATTACTAAAATAAAGTTGGTTATTTGGGATCTTGATGACACCTTTTGGAAAGGAACACTTTCGGAAGGTCCAATTGAGATAATAGATAATAATGTTCAATTGGTTAAGGATTTGGTTGATAAGGGGGTAATGTGTTCTATTTGTTCGAAGAATGATTTTGACAAAGCTAGACTTGAACTGGAGAAAATTGGAACATGGAACTCCTTTGTTTTTCCTTCAATAGATTGGACGGCTAAGGCCCCAAGGATTGAATCAATAATTAAAACGATGGCGTTACGTCCAGTAAATGTTCTTTTTATTGATGATAATGAAATAAACTTAAATGAAGCGAATTTCTATTTGCCTGATTTAAATGTTATTAGTGCCTCTGATATACCGTTGTTGAGCAGTGGTCTGTATAAGATAACAAAGAATGATCTAGAACATTCCAGATTGAAACAGTATCGAGTTCTAGAACAGAAGACTGATGAAAAGAATAAGATTGGTTCAACAGAGGCATTTTTATTACAAAGTGGAATTCATGTTGATATTGATTATGATTGTTTGAACTATTGTGATAGAATAGAGGAAATGGTAGTGCGAACTAATCAGCTCAATTATACAAAATTACGTTCTAGCAAAGAAGAGATAAAGAACATTTTAAATAGAGAGGAATATAAGTGCGGAGTTGTAAATGTTAATGATAAATATGGTAATTACGGAACTGTTGGTTTTTTTGCTTTAAATGAAAGTAATAAAACCTTGCTTCATTTTTTATTTTCATGTAGAACGTTGGGAATGGGCATAGAGCAGTGGGTATATGAATACTTGAATTTTCCAAAGTTAACTATAGTTGGAGATGTTGCAAATGGTGTTGAGGCCGTGAAAAAGGTTAACTGGATTAATGTTGCAGATACATCTCAAGAAAAAAAATATAAAGTTGATGAAACTTCTTGTGCTTCTTCGAATGTTTCTGTGTTGTTAAAAAGCCCTTGTGACTTAGAGACTATAATTCCATATCTTGGTAATAAGAATAATATTGAAGTTGTAACGGAATTTAACTATATGGATGAGCGTGGAGTTGCTATCTCTGCGCATAATGATTCCGTACATGTTGTTAATTCGTTAATATTGTCAAAAGATGATATTGATGAATTGTTGGGTGATGCACCGTTTCTTAACAGAGGGGCTTTTGAAACAAAACTGTTTCGTAAGCATTGGGACATTGTTTTCTACAGTCTATTAAACGATGGTCATGAAGGTTTGTACATTCATAAACGTACGGGGCATAAGATTTGTTTCAGCAGTGCAAATTTTGATTTGACGAATCCTTTAAATTGGGATAAATTTTTGTCTGGTGAATATCAGAACCATGAGTTTAAGTTTACACGCGAGATTCTTGAAAACTTTAGTAGAAATTTTGAGTTTCGGGGTTATCCATCTGTCGATGAAATAGAGTCTGATTTAACAATAATTCTTGATAATTTACCAAAGGATACGCATGTCGTATTTATGCTTGGTAGTGAAATTGAGTATGAGAATAACCAATTACCTGCATTCGATGCTCATGCTGCTAATTATAGGCAGATAAATGAAAGAGTAAAAAAAACATTTGCAGATAGAAAAAATGTTGAGTTTATTGAATATACAGATTATATTAAATCTCAAAAAAGTTTCAATGATTGTGTGAATCACTTTTCTAGAGATGTTTATTATGCTTTATCTCAAAGAATTGTATATATAATAAATTCGCATTCAAAAGGAAATGAACGGATTGAAATTAAGAATGGTTTTCAATTGTTCTTTGGAGAATGTGTAAGTTTATTTTATAAGTTCAAACATCAAATAGGTGTTTGGATTGGAGTTAGACACTAATATAAATCAATCATAATGATTCCGAAAATAATACACTTGTGCTGGTTCAGTGGCGAGGAATATCCGCCTTTCATCAAGCAATGCATAGATACGTGGAAGGAATTTCTGCCCGATTACAAGATAAAAGTCTGGGATTCCGATAGTTTCGATTTCGACAGCGTTCCGTTTGTCCGCGAGGCGTACAAGGCTCGCAAGTGGGCTTTCGTTGCCGATTACATTCGGCTTTATGCCCTTTACACCGAAGGCGGAATTTATATGGATTCTGATGTCAGAGTATTTCGAAATTTCGATAAGTTTCTCGATTGCAACTTCTTCACTTCTCACGAGATAAATCCCGGTGTGTATAACGAAGTAGAGGCTCGGAAACTCGATTCGGAAGGCAGGAATACGACCGACGAGAGCGTGAAGGGATTCGGTGTTCAGGCTGCTATCATGGGGGCGTCGGCAGGATTGCCTTTTCTGAAGAATTGCCTCGATTTCTACAATCAGCAGACATTCGATGTAAACAAAACGTGCGATTTGGTCATCGGTTTGTACATCACCAAGCAGATGGAGAAATACGGCTATCGTTATGTCGATGAAGAGCAGCATCTTGCTGACGATATGCGCATTTACAAATCCGATATTTTCGTCGGAAATGCACTCATGCTTTCGAAAGAAAGTTATGCTATTCACCTCTGCAATGGAAGCTGGACAGAGCATTCATCAGGCATCGGTTACAAGATTAGGAACTACTATCCGTTTTTCTATCCGCTGTGGAGAATCGGCGAGAAAATTGTAAACAAGATTAGTCGATGCAGCAAATAAGCATTATAATCCCGATTTATCAGGCTGAGGCGCGACTGAAGGAGTGCCTCGAATCGGTGGCATCTCAGAATTTTAAGGATTTTGAGGTGCTTCTGGTTGATGACGGCAGTACCGACGGAAGTTCCGCTATTTGTCGTGAATTCTGTGCTGCCGACAGTCGTTTTGTCTATATCCGTCAGGAAAACCGAGGTGCGAGTGCGGCACGAAACACCGGGCTCGACAAAGCACGGGGCGAATACATCTGCTTTGTCGATGCCGATGACATTCTTGAGCCTACTTATCTTTCAGCTTTCGTCGGAAACATTGCTGACAGCGACGTTCTTGTTCAGGGACGGTTCTGGCACATGGATGGTAAAATGTATTCAAAGACTTTTGATTTTAACTATGTTCGCGAGGCGTCTTTGCAGAAAGGCGACTTGCAGAGCGCACTGTTCATGCTTTACAAACGCAATCAACTCGGCTATCTGTGGACGATGATGTACAAGAGAAACATCATCGAAAACAATAAAATCCGCTTCCGCGAGGACATGAAATGTCAAGAGGACATGGAGTTCATTACACACTACATGAAGCATGTGCAGAGCATCAGAATGTTGCCTGAGTGTCATTATCACTACTTCTTCTTGCAGCCAAAGAACGACTACACATATTACTACACGGTTGGGGGCTTGAGTCTGACTTTTGCACGTTACAAGGAACTATTTTCTGATGAATATTATTCCGAGATTCTGAGGGCTGAAGTTGATATGGCAACGGCTTGCTACCTTCACGAAATCAAGCAGTTGAGTCCCGATGAAAGAATCGGACTTCACAATCTGTTCTGGCAAATCTTTGGAGACTCGGTTTCATCTTGCCAGAACAAGAAATTCAGACTTATGGCGTTGCTGAAACCTCTATCGGCATCGGGTAAGGACAAAATTCTCTCGTTGCTTTCAAAAGTGAAATAAAAGAGTTACATTTGCAATTATGGCAAAAAGCAAAATAATAGTTTGTGCTCACAAAAATGATTATGTTCTGAGCAACGATGTGTTCCGACCTTTGCAGGTGGGTAAGGCTCAGTCGTCTGTAAATCTTGGATTTGACGGCGATGATACGGGCGACAACATCAGTAGCAAGAATCCTTATTATTGCGAATTGACGGGACTTTATTGGGCATGGAAGAATCTGAAGGATTATGATTATGTCGGTCTGGCTCACTATCGCCGCTATTTTGATTTCTCAAAAAAAACTTCGAAAATCGACTATGTAAGGCACATGTCGGTTGAAGATTTCTGCGAATTGCAAAAAACGTGGCAGAATCCTGACGAGGTGCTTGGCAACTACGACATCATTCTTCCAAATCCGTGGTACATGAACGAATCTGTTTCGGAGTGTTACATAAAGGCGCATCTGCCAGAAGAATATCATCTGCTCGGCAGAATTATGCTGAAAAATCATCCCGAATACAAGGAGAGCATCCGCAAGTTTTGGTGCATGGACAACCGTTGGATTGCCTACAATATGTTTTTCACCCGAAAAGAAATTTTCGAGGGTTATTGCCAGTGGCTTTTCCCGATGCTCAAGGAACTTGAACGATATATAAAGGTGGTTGACTATCCTTTCCAAAGACGTACATACGGTTTTATGGGCGAGATTCTGCTGCCGCTTTATTGCCAGCATAATGGCTTGAAAATAAAGCATCTGCCAGTTCTGATGCTTGATGATGGACAGAATATGAGTCCGTTTAAGATTTTGCTAAACAAATGGCGAAGCAACTTTATTTTTAAGTTGGGTCAGCCGTTCAACCATTCGTTCCCTGATTTGGACGCAAATTTTGACGATAATTGCAGAAAAGACGGATACAACATCTGATAGCATGGAAAATTTGCCTTTAGTGTCCATTTTGATTCCTCTCTACAATTCCGGGGAATTTGTTGCCGAGACGATAGACAGTTGTCTTGCACAGACTTATTCGAACATTGAGGTGGTCATCGTAGACGACCATTCTACCGATAATTCTGTCGAGGTGGCGCAGAAATATCTGTCGGATAGAGTTCACCTTTACACCAATCCGAAGAAAGGCGGAAATTCGGCGCGAAACTATGCTTTTGAGATGAGTCGGGGCGAGTATGTTATGTTTCACGATGCCGACGACCTAATAACAAAGGGGCATATCCGGTCGCTGGTGGATGCTATAATGCAACAGGGAACTGGCAATTCTACTGCTTTTTCTCCAATCTATATGCTCGAGGCAGACGGCAGACTGTGGCAGCCTCCCACAACCATCGACCACGATTTTATTCCGGGCATTGAAATGCTTGTAGGCATTTGGACTGGAGCCGGATTCAGATGTCCGCATTGCCATCTTGTTCCGCGTCATATTGTCGATTCGGTAGGCAGGTGGGACGAGCGTGTGCTGAAAAATCAGGACGGCGAGTTCTTTGCCCGTGTGTACAATGCTGCCGACAAGATGCTTTTCTCTGGCAAGAATGAATATGCCATTTGGAGGCAGCGCAAGGGTACGGTTAGCCGAAACAAGAATGAAAAAGCGTTGGCATCGTATATTTCAACCTTCAAGGGCATAGCCAAGATGATTCTCGACTATCAGAATACCGAGGAGAACAGAATTTCCATATCTCGTGGCTACGGATATTGGCTTTACGAGAATTATCCGTTTTCGAAAGATGTTGAGCGGGTATTCTTCGACGGATTGCGCGAAAACGAACTTTCGTTCATTCTGCCAAAAAGAAGAACCTTGACGATTCTGAAAACGTTGTTTGGTTGGCGTATTGCCCTTCGGATAATCAATAAATACAATTTGTAACCAATGAAACTGTCAGTAATAATAACATGCTATAATTTCGAGGCTGTAATAGTCCGATGCATCGACAGCGTGGTAAAACAACTCGATGATGCAAACTTTGCCGATGTTGAGGTAATCGTTGTTGATGATGTGTCAAAAGATGCGTCTGTAAGTGTTATTTCCGATTATATTGCAAGGTTTCACAAAAGAAATATTCGCCTTGTCTGCCGTGAGCAGAATGGAGGCGTGTGCGCAGCTAAGAATATGGGATTGTCGGTTGCAAAAGGCGAATATCTGTGGATTCTCGATGGTGATGATTATATTTCTGACGGAAGTCTGGCAGTTGTTCTGAAAGCCATGTCCGACTATCCCGACGAGGAAATCATAACTTTCGATGCAAGATTTCATTATCCCGGCGAACTTGTTGTGGAAAAAAGAGATATGCCAGTCTTGAAAAGTATAAATGGTATAGATTTCTTCAAGAAAAACTACGTTGTTTGTCCGTGGAGGAATATAATTTCTGCTTCGTATCTTAAAAAACATAACATTTTGTTTACCGACGGCGTCGTTCCCGACGATGTTGAATTTGGACTGAAATTGTTCGGCTATGCCGAGAGAATAACTTATGTTCCTGAATCAATATACGAGTATATTATTCAGAAAACATCGATAACAAACAAGTTCAACGAGCGTAAACCGTATAGTTTGTTTGCTGTTGTTGATTCTGCTATAAAATTGTACGAATACAAGAAAGACAGATGTTTTTTGAAGTTTGCAGCTGACATTGCCAATATGATATGGACATGCGATTGTCCAATGATGAATAAAACACAGAAACGCGATTATATAAAGGCTGTTGAGGCAAATAAAGATCGTTTGGTCTTTTGCCTGAATAACAGCGGAAGTCTCTTTGCTAAAACCGAGGCATTGTTTCTGACTTTTTCAGTTTCGCTGTTTCTTAATATTGTTGTATTTTATAAACGGTTGTTTTAGTTTTGCGAGTTGAAAATGACAGTTTTTAAAAGATTTATTGAGCAGAATTATTTTTTGATATTCGTATTTGCTCTTATATTTTTGTTTAAGATAGTAATGTTGCCATACTGGAACGTGTATGGCGACTCTTTTTATTATATATTGACAAACAAGCAAACCCTTAACGATGCAGAATCAATGTCGTTGAGTCTGAATTTTTATCTTGCTAATTTGATAGGAGGGACTTTTCTGCAAATATGGCAAGGTTCAGAATTGTATGGACTGCGATTTTTTCAGATTGTCAATGATTTTGTTTTACTCATTGGATTGTGTAAACTGTATGATAAGATTATTAAAAATAGGTATGTACAGCTAGGGTTGCTAATTCCGGTTGTTAGTTTTTATTACAGACCAATGGAATTTTATTACGATTCGTTGTCTGTGACGTTTGCCGTATGGATTTTATACTTTTTTGTCAACGGATTTGAAAAAGGCTCGTATAAGAAAATTGCAATATCTGGGTTCCTTGTAGGAATAAATATCTTTGTAAGAACGCCTAACTTGGTATATTTAGGATTGGACTTCCTTCTTGTTTTGTTCTGTTTCTTTTGTAAAAAATCAATAAAAAAACATTTGCAGGCTTTCTTTTGCGGCACGTTTATTGGAGTGTTTGTCGTAATAATGTTGATGTTGTCTTTGGGGCATCTTGGTGCTTATATTGTAGGACTAAAATCGCTCGCTGGTGTTGCTGAGTCTGGTACAGAGTCTCATAATATGGCTTCTATGATTATGGTTGTTTTGTATTTCTTAAAGATGACTGTAATATACGGAGGTGCGTTAGGTTTGTTTTGGGTTCTGTTGCGATTTATTGATGTTCGTTTTAAAAGTTATTCAAATTGGCAAAGAATCTTAAGTGTAGTTTTGGTTTCCTTTTTTGGTGCATCTGTGCTTTTCTTGTTCTATGGTGTACGTTGGATTGTCTTTCTGTACTCTGTCCACGTTTTAGCATTATTGTGCTATTTATACCGTAATCGTGACCTAAAGTCGGCATTCGTTTGTCTGAGCATAATCTATATGATTTTTCTAATACCTTTAGGTTCTGATATGTATCTGGAAACCGTAGGATATTATGCGCTATACCTGTCAACTCCGCTTGTTGTATATGTTATAGTTAACGAAATAAGACGATATAATTTGATGTCTGCAAAGTTATTCTGTTTATTATTCTTCCTTTTGTTTGTCTATAGAGTTGGAGATAATATTCAGAATACTGTTAGCGGTAAGCTGTATGAAATTGATAACAAAACCATCGGTGGAATAAAAATCACTAAAGAACAGTTTAAGCAGTATTCCGAACTCAATACTATAAGTCAATATATCGACAAAGATAAGTGTCTTGCTGTTCCTTCTACTTCCGATTTGTATATTGTTAACTCTGCATCGGTATCTCCTTTTGTGCTGAGGGTCAGAAATTGGCATTCGGCCGACAGAGTGTATAATGAGATGCAGAAGGCTTATGCCCGAAACAAACAATTACCGATAGTTATTGTTGAACATTATTCGAGCGATGCCGAGAATTCAGAACTTAGATTTGTAAAATCGTATAATGATAGTTATTATCTTGTTTATAAGAGTGAAGCGTATTCTGTTTATAAACCAGTAAAAGGCAAATAAGTTTTGGCGTCTTGCCCTGCGAATAATTCGCAGATGTAATTTGTAAAAAAACTCCTTGCAGAAAAATTCGTTTCTGCAAGGAGTTTTTGTTTTATTCTTCCTCTGCTGATTGCAAGGTTGATATGTTATAACGCTGTTTTGCGTAATTGTCGTAGGCACTTGTTGCTTTGTACATCTTGAATAAATGTTTATCAACAGTTCCTTCCCAATAACCATCATACAAAGTATAACTGTCAATTGTTACATGCTGTCCAGCCATCAGACCATTGTCGTCGTCGTCATAGTAGTCCATGATGATTTTTCCACCTCTAACATCCCATCTGAAATAGTTATAATCTGTATAACCAGGATATTGGTCTTCTTGAAATCCTTCTCGGTCGCTGTCAAAGTAAAGCGTTGTCTTATATGCCTTCTGACTGTGGTAGCCAACGTTAAGATACATTGCAAAGTCGCCGTACCAAACGCCTTCGAGTTCCCATCTTGTGGTTGTGTCGGAATCACATGCCGAGAATGTCATTAGCGAGAATACCGCAACAAGCAGCATCATCAGTTTCTTTATTGTCTTCATTTTGTTTCTTCAATTTGTTAATAATTAAACATATCGGCTACAAAAATATAAAATAATTTTATTTATTTGTCGGTTGGGTGCTTTTTTTGTGCCAAATTGCGGCGTTTTGCCACACAAATGGCTCGCGGAGTTATGAATGCACCGATTTTATGACTATTTTTGCACAACGAATAACGAAAAACAATGAATTTATTATGAACAAATTAAATTTTGAGGCTCTTGCAAAAGAAAACGTGTTCGACCTTATAAATAAGGAATGGATGCTGATAACCGCTGGCGACAGCAGCAACTTTAACACCATGACGGCTTCGTGGGGCGGAATGGGCTGGCTTTGGAACAGACCGGTTGCCTTCCTTTTCGTGCGCAAGGAGCGATACACTCACCAGTTTATCGAGCAGAACAGCCGTCTTACGCTTTCGTTCTATGCCGAAGAATACCGAAAAGCATTGCAGATTTGCGGAAGTAAGAGCGGAAGAGATACCGACAAGGTTGCGCTTGCCGGACTTACTCCGCTGAAACTCGAAGACGGAACAATGACTTTCGATGAGGCGCGAATGACTGTCTGCTGTCGAAAACTCTTCGCTACGGATATGATTGAGTCTGATTTTGCCGATGCCGAGTTGTACAAGAAGTTCTACAACGCCAATGCTGGCGGAACAGACCATACTCTGTATATCGTTGAAATCGAGAGCGTTTATACAAAATAATCGTCTGTTTTGTGGAAGAATTGTGTTTAATTCGTAACATTAAAATTGAATAAACAGAATAAAAGGTCGGCTTTTTTGTAGATGCCGACCTTTTTTGCGCAGTTTTTTGATATTTGTCAAGAAAATGTGTTGTAAAGCATGTTTTGGCGTATCGAATACTTGATATTTGTCATTTATGCTTTAGTTTTGCCGAGCAAAATATAAAGGATTTGTTAAATTATTAAAAACAATTAACATGAAGAAATTTTTCTTGATGGCAGTTATCGCACTTGCTGCAACAACTGCAAAGGCTCAGCTTTGGGTCGGTGGTGAACTTGGTTACAATTCAAGCAAGACAAAGATTGAGCAGACGGTTTATAATACAACTACAACTCAAACCATAGCTGACAACAGTGGCTTTACTTTCAAGCCTGAGTTGGTTTACGATTTGAACGACAACTGGTCACTCGGTTTTGCTCTTGGTTTCAAACATTCAAACAATTCTGGTTCTGTTACAACAAACGCTTGGTCTGTTGAGCCATTTGCTCGTTACAAGTTTGCTGAGGCTGGCGATGTTAAGTTCTTCCTTGATGGTGGTTTGGCTTATGAGTCAGTACATTTCAATTCAACAGGTGCAGATAATGCTGAGGGCTATGGCGTTTTCGTAAGACCGGGGCTTTCATACGAGATTAGCGACAATGTTTGCTTCGATGCACACCTTGGCAATTTGTCATATATGTTCGCAAAGCAGGGTGATGAAAAGACTAATGCTTTCGAACTTAAGGCTGCATCTGCATTCACTTTCGGTGTTTACTTCAAGTTCTAATCCGAAATAATTAGTAAAAGCATATGCAAATCGCCATCATCTTTCAGAAGAAACGGATGATGGCGATTTTATTTAAAATCTTTTTATCATGAAAAAAATCATCTTTACATTATTTGTCGTTTTGTCTGCCGCAACTGCGAAAGCTCAGGTATGGCTTGGTGGCGAGTTGGGATATAGTTATTCCGACGATAGTAAGAGTTTCATCAGCAAACCCGAAATTCTCTTCGATTTGAACGAAAAATGGTCGGTTGGTGCTGCCGTTGGATATAGTCGTACAAATCCGAAGTTGAGTTCTGAAATTTATGTAGATAACGGAATAAACAGTTTCGAGTACCATAAAACCAATCAGAAAATATATTCTTATGATATTCAAGCTTTTGCACGATACAAGTTTGCAAATGCTGGCAAGGTAACATTTTTTGTAGATGGCGGATTTGCATACAACCGAAGCACGGTTAAGGGAGTAACCGAGATAGGCAGAATTGATGTTCCGTATTTTGAAGAAGGAATTACATACAACGCCGATGGATATTCTTATAGTTCAACTCGTTTCGAGGTGTATGAACCAAAGATAAACACCTTTGGCGTGTTTGTTTGTCCGGGAATTTCTTATAAGTTGGCCGATTTCGTTTCGGTTGAGGCTCATTTCGGCAATCTCAGTTATGTTTATTCCAGAACTAAGTTTTCAGACGACAAAAGCAATCAGAACAATTTCGAATTCGATATGAAATCGTCTCTGATGTTCGGCGTTTATTTCAGACTTTGATATTTGTTTCAGAAGCAAAAAACGACCTCCGCACAATAGATTGAAACTTTGTGCGGAGGTCGTTTGTTATGCCTTTTTCAGTTCGAAGCCTATTGCTTCGATGGCTTGTTTGAGTTGTTCCTCGGTGGCAGAGCCTTTAACTACAGCCTCTTTCGAAGCCAAGTCTACAGTTGCGCTCTCAACGCCCTCGACTTGCTGCAAGGCTTTCTCGGCGTTCATGCGGCAGTGGTTGCAGTTCATGCCCTCAACAATGTATTTTATTACATTCTGTTCGCTGTGACACTCGTCAGATTCACATCCGCACGAACAGCTGTCCTCATCGTGATGATGCCCGTCGTGACAGTGGCAGTGGTGTGCCTTGCGAAGTCCGAGTTTTGGCAGAACGATGGCGTTTATCAGCATCAGAATCATCAGAATGGTGCAAGCCCACTCGAACCAGCCGTCGCCTTCGGCGCAGCAAGCCTGCTGATAGGTGAGATGCTCGAGAAAATTGACTATTCCGTTAAACTGAAGATAGTCAATCATATATCCAAAGGCTATCGAGCCGACGATTATTGATGCCAAATAGGTGATGAGAGTGCGCACGCCAAGCACCTTTCGGATTACCAGCATTGATGCAAAGTTGCATGCCGGACCAGCCATCAGCAGAACGAGTGCCGCGCCCGGAGTAAGCCCTTTCATCATCAGAGCCACGGCAATCGGAATGCTTCCGGTAGCACACAGGTACATTGGCAGAGCAATGCACAGAACCAAAAGCATCGATGCGAGAGTGTTGCCGTTGAAGATGGCAAACATTTCGGCTGGTACGAAAACCGTAATCAGTCCGGCGATTATAAGACCAACGACAAGCCATTTGCCAATGTCTTCCATCATCTCGATGTATGCATATTCGAGAGCCTCGCGCAGTTTTGCAAAAAATCCCTCGTGCTCGTGCTTGTGGTCATCGTGCTTGCCGTTTGTCTCTACCGATTTTTCCTTGCTGTCATCGGTTGTATTTACCATTGCTCCTCCAAAAACTGCAGTCAGAAGGGCAGCTATTGGGCGGACGATGGCGAACGGCAGTCCCATCAGACTGAATGTGGCAATTATGCTGTCTACGCCCGTCTGCGGAGTGGCAATGAGGAACGAGGCTACCGCGCCTTTCGATGCTCCTTCCTTGCGCAGCGACATTGCCGTTGGAATTACTCCGCACGAGCAGAGCGGCAGCGGAATGCCGAAGAGAGCGGCATTTATAACGCTTCGGAACGATTTCTTGGCAAGGAATTTTGTGTAATACCGTCCGGGAATGAACGAGTGCATGAGTCCTGCAAGCAGGAAGCCCAACAGAAGGTAGGGCGACATCTCATTGATTAGGTGAATAATTTCATTCATAATTAACTTTTGTTTTTATTATTGATTTTTGTTTTCTGTTTGCAAAAGTATGCAATAATTCTTGCAAGTGAAAGGCAAAAACGCCGATAGGTTTACAATTCACAATTGATAATTTGCTTAGTTGAGAATTGAAACTTGAAAGTTGAAAAAATTTAAGCAATCCACAAATGACATTTGACAATTGACAATTTCTTTAGTAGAGAAAGTTGAAAATTCATATCAAGGTAGATTTTACATACAGGCAAGCTATATTGAAGTAAGCCGATGCCAAGCCGATGGTAAGCCGTTAGTAAGCCGTAAGTAAGGGGATGGTAAGGGAGTAGCTACGGGGTAGCTACGGGGAAGGTACGGAGAAGGTTCGAGGAAGATTCGGAGAAGCAAGCCGCACATAAGCCGTATATTTAGTGAAGGTTTACAACGAATATAGGTGAATTAAAGTCGATTTGACGTAACATCATAAGCCGAAAGTGCTGCGTGATGTTAATTTTTTTCTTACATTTGCAGATGTAATTTTCACAAATAACAAATTAAAATATAAGATTATGGTAAAGCATATAATTTTGTGGACATTGAGTCCCGAACTCTCAGAAGAGGAGAAGTCGAGTGTTAAGAAAGGTATAAAGGAAGGACTCGAAGGCTTGGTCGGCAAGGTTCCGGGACTTATTGACGTGAAGGTTAACATCGACGGTCGTCTGGCATCGTCGAATGCCGACGTGATGCTCGACAGCACGCTCGAATCCGAGGAGGCTCTGAAGAATTACGCCGTTCACCCAGAACACGTTGCCGTGGCAAACGGAAAGGTTCGACCTTACACCGTTCAGCGTTCGTGCCTCGACTTCGAGATTTGACTTCTTCTCGGTGAAAAGGCGAGGTCGTCATTTCAACTGTGTCAAAGCTAAGACAATAGAAGTTAAACACTCTGCGTTTATATAATGCAGTCAAATCGTTTTAGTAATGACACAAGAAGAGTATTCAAAGATGCTGGCAGCAGCCAGAGATCAGTTTAAGAGCGGTGTACCGCTTTTTGGTAAGGATGGAGCTTTCCATCGTGTATTAGAAGACTTCCTCAATGCAGCCCTTGATGGCGAGATGGACAGTCATCTTATTGAAACGAAGCCAGCGACAAAGAACCGTCGTAATGGAAAGATGCCTAAGCAGCTACAGACAGAGTATGGACCAGTTGAGATAGAGACTCCTCGTGACCGTGATGGCAGCTTCTCTCCGGCGATTGTCCAGAAACGGCAGACTATTCTTGCAGAGGGTCTTTCGGACAAGATAATCAGTCTTTATGCTACAGGCCAGAGTATGGCCGACATTCAGGCATTCCTGGAGGAGAACTACGGGACAGAGATATCCAAGGAG
>Ga0310695_10001725_pt1 | contig 49696 bp, 39 predicted proteins | sample RumenRJG_04DNA_FD_203882 | JGI IMG/M metagenome (GOLD analysis project Ga0310695, IMG submission 203882) | Bovine rumen microbial communities from Lethbridge, Alberta, Canada - RJG_04 (v2) (version 2) | ecosystem: Host-associated > Mammals > Digestive system > Stomach > Rumen | place: Canada... | reverse complement strand
GGTATCGCCTGCCGAATCTCAGCAGTGTTACCCTCTGCCGGACCTTAACCGGAGGTACTGTTCATATTTCGCAAAATTGAAAAGCTATCAATTTTGCGAACCAATAAACCATCTTGAAATATCCGCAATTTCTGTTCCTTCATGATGCATAATCTCATGTCCGGTTCTGGCGATAATCATCCTGGGGATCGCAGCTCATCTTTCCGTGCCCCAGAAAATCCCGGGGAGAGCAGATTTTCGGCCGGACGTTCCTGAGGGATACCTCCCTCATTCCTCCGGATTCGCTGTTTTTAAAAACATCCCGGCCCCGATATCCTTTCTTCCTCATTGTTGTAAAATACCGGCACTCCCGCAAACGGGAATCCGATTCCGCAAGACCCATGGAAGAAGCCAGCATGCAGATATTCGCCGATAATGTCTTTGATAACCCCGCCGAGATTATCGAGGTTTTTAGTCCTGATGATGTGAAAAAGGGAATTGACCGGGTGGAACACCTCCGGGATGCCGGATTCCACCTTACGGGCTACATCCGGTACGACCTTTCCAAACCTGCCGGAAACGGCATGCCTCTCATATATTTCGAGGCTTTCCGCGAAATTGCCGGACATTTCCCGGAGGAGTATTCCGGATCATCCCCGAATCTCCCGAATACCGCCGGAGGTTCGGGAACCATGCCCTTCGGCTCCTTTCTCATCCCGCTCATCAGTAGAGAGGAATACTGCCGCAACATCGACTGTATCCGGGAACGCATCCGTGACGGCATAACCTACGAGGTGAACTATACCTACCCCTCAATTCTGAAATCCAGCCTGACAGGAGAGGAGCTCTACCGGCAGCTTCTGCCCCGGCAGAAAACCCCCTATAACGCCTTTATTCAGAACCGTCACGAAACCGTGATGTCATTTTCGCCCGAACTGTTCTTCAGACTGGACGGCCGCAAAATTCTGACCCGGCCGATGAAAGGCACCATCCGCCGCGGCAATACCCCGGAAGAGGATACCGGCAACAGAAACTTTCTCATGAACGATCCCAAAAACCGTGCGGAAAATCTGATGATTACGGATCTCCTCCGGAATGATCTTGGCATCATAGCCAAAGACGGTACCGTCAGGGCCGATCGGCTTTTTGAAATCGAGGAGCACCCTACCGTGTTCCAGATGACCTCGGATATTTCGGCAGAGCTCAGAGACGACGTGTCTCTCTGTGAGATTATCAGGGCGCTCCATCCCTGCGGTTCCATCACCGGAGCTCCCAAGCTGTCAACCATGAGGGTGATCGCGGAACTCGAACCCTGGAATCGGGAAATCTACTGCGGAGCCATCGGTTACCTGCACGGAAACGAAACGGTATTTTCCGTTGCCATCAGAATCCTGCAGAAACGGCATGACGAACAGGATTACCGTTATTATGCGGGAGGGGCCGTTACCTATGACTCCAATGCCACCGCCGAATGGGAGGAAACCCTTGCCAAGACCCGATTTCTGGAAAGCGGATTTTCTCTTATCGAAACCGGAGCCGGGGATTGGGAGCGCCATCTGGCACGCCTCAGAAATTCGGCACGGGAACTCGGTTTTGCATGGAATCCCGAACTTGATTCCTTTGACTTTCCCGAAGACCGGGTTTCCCGCATCGAGCTCTTCAGGGACGGTCACTTCAAAGTGACCACAAGAAAGCTTCCGGATCCTGCAATTAAACCCCGGGTCAGAATTGCCGGAAAGACAGATTCCCATAATCCCTTTCTCTATCACAAAACCACCGTAAGAAGCCCGGCTCCCCGCGATTATTTTGAGGAAATCCGCACCAACGAAAGAAATGAAATCACCGAGGGAACCTTTACCAATGTGGCCGTCAGGACAGGAGACCGGATATTCACGCCTCCCGTATCCGCCGGACTTCTTAACGGAATCATGCGCCAGAAGCTCATAGAAGAGGGAGTGTTGCAGGAAAGAACCCTGTACCCCCGGGATCTGAAAAATGCCGACGCGGTATACTGTCTCAATTCCGTACGGGGAATGTTCGAGGTGGAACTATGCTTCTGATTGACAACTATGACTCCTTTACCTACAACATTGTCCAGTATCTCAGAATGCTCGGAGTCTCTCCTCTGGTCATTAAGAATGATGAGCTCACCCCGGAACAGGTCAAGAAGCTGGATTTTGACAGAATCATCATCTCTCCGGGCTGGGGTTCCCCGGAAAACTCCGGAATCAGCATGGACGTAATCGCCTGTTATCAGGACAGGAAGCCCATCCTCGGCATCTGTCTCGGAATGCAGTGCATCGCCCGGTACTTCGGGGCGGAAATTGTCCGGGCCCCCTGTCCCTGCCACGGGAAAAACTCGGACATCTTCTTCAGACCGGACTTCAGGCTTTTTCAGGGATTCCGCCAGGGCTTCGGCGCCACCAGATACCACTCCCTGATGGTTGCCAGACCTCCGGAGGCTGTGGAAATCACGGCGGAAACCGCGGATCATATTCCCATGGCCCTGAAAATCTCCGGGAAACGCATCTACGGCGTGCAGTTCCATCCGGAAGCCGTCCTTACGGAACACGGCCTTGATATTTTTAAAAATTTCATCGAACTCTGCTAAGATATCGGAAGAACAGAGTTTTTACGGACGGCCCCGGATTTGCCGGGTGCTGATCCCGTCGGAATTCTGATTTCTCCGTTTTTTCCCTGATTACGAGGTGTTAAATGCTGCAGGATATCGGTCCCCACGTTTTCAGAAACGAATTCTCCCTGAAACGCCCGCCCCGGGCTTCAGACTGGGTAATGGCCTTCCGTGACCGGAACATCCTTGTCAGCGGGAACGGAAAGGATGTCCCGCTGAGGCTTCCCGAAGTCTCTTCATTTGACAAGGGGAAGCTTCTGTACCTTTTTTCCGCGGACAGCCGGGCCTGTTATCTTTATACCGGGGATCCGGATGCGCTAGGTATCCCGGGTTTCTCCTGGCAGAGCACCGTGACGCTCCGTTCCGAAAACCCCCGGCTTATCTGCTTTGCCGGCTTCACAGCCTGGCACCTCCACAGCTGGTACATCACTAACCGGTTCTGCGGAAAATGCGGTGCCGAAACCGCGCATTCCGAAAACGAAAGAGCTCTCTTCTGCCCCCGCTGCGGGAATATAATATACCCCCGCATCGCCCCGGCGGTTATCGTCGGCATTACCGACGGAGACAGACTTCTGATTACCCGTTACCGGGATCGGCCGTACCGGGGACCTGCTCTGATTGCCGGCTTCTGCGAAATCGGAGAAACCCCGGAACAGACGGCCTCCCGGGAAGCCATGGAGGAGGTCGGTATCCGAATCAGGGATTTAACCTATGCGGGGTCCCAGCCCTGGGGACTGGACGGCAATCTGCTCATGGGCTTTATGGCCAAAGCTGACGGCAACACCAGGATCATCCGCGACGAAAACGAGCTCGCCGAAGCTGTCTGGCTTTCCCGGGAGGAGATTCCGGAACCGGATACCGTAATCTCCCTTACCAGAACCATGATAAGCAACTTTAAAAGGCACGGCTTCAATTTCGGGAACGGGAACGGCATTACAGGCGGAAATTAAGACGGGACTGCCGGAAATTCAAGGCTTGAAAATAATATGAACAGATACCTGATAATTACCAACGATACCGAAGCCCTGCCAAACCGGGCAACAGAGGATCATGTCCGGCGCCTCATGTGGGGAGAACATGAAAACGGCACTGCCGGTGTCAGGGAAATGGCGGACATTGCCCGGGAATTTCACGGCAAAATCACCTTCTTCGTGGATATCTGCGGCGCTCTGGACCGCAAGGACGAGGTACTGGAGGTAGCCCGCTGGCTGAATGATAACGGACAGGACGTGGAGCTGCATCTGCATCCGGAATACCTCCCGGAAACCTTCTGGAAATCCCGGGGCCTTCAGAATAACCCCAGATGGCTGAATCAGTACCTGGAAAGCGATCGGGACCGGCTTCGGCTTCTGATAAAAACCTTCGGAGGCGAGCTTGAAAGAGTCCTGGGCAGAAAATTAAACGCCTACCGGGCCGGCTCCTTCCGGTGGAACTCTCTCACTCCGGAGGTGCTCCGGGAATGCGGGATTCCCCTGGCCTTCAACAACACCCGGGCCTCAGTGGCAGAGGGACAGTGTCCCTATGCCGCGGGAGAACAGTATCCGTTCAGGTGGTCAAACGGCATTATCGAGGTGCCGGTAACCGAGCGCATTTTCCCGCCCCGATCCCGACACAACTGGTGGATTCGCTACCAGTACCCGCTCTGCAGCCTGGTGCGCTACAGAACCGGACTCGGCTCCTTCATTCCCTGCAGCATAAGCCCCCGGGATGAATTTGTGGTGCTGCTCATGCATTCCTGGTCATTCCTGTACCGCGACAGCGAGGGCTATGAATACTACCGGGACGACCAAAGGCTGGAGGGCTTCCGGAAGCTGCTCCGGAAAATGAGCCGGGATTTTGATATCATCGATTCCCGTGATTTAAAGTCTCTTATCGATTCCGGCAAATTTGAAATAAGGCACACCGAGGATCTCTCAAAAGCCGTGTATGTTCCGGAAACCCTGAAATTCAGGAATATCTCCCGGCAGAAGAACCTCCGGTTTAACAGCAGAATTCTTAAAAACCGGAATACTCCGGAAAAACCGCACGGGATTCATGCTCCGGGACGGTTCCTGGGCGGCCTTCAGAACTGTCTCCTGCCGGAAACTCTTTTTAAGTATCTCCGTTCCGAACACAACACCGGGCTTTATCACCTTTCCCTGACCAAAAAGGACGGCAGAACGGCAGTTGTCATCAGAAACAGAAGCTCCAACAAAATTGAAAAGAAACAGTATATCCCTCTGAACATCATTCATAACGTCAGCGATTTCAGGATCGGGGAGTATCTTCCGTTGCATATTGCGGCATCCGGAGCCATGGAGATTCTGGCCGGACTGATCTTCTACGACGGGCAAGGACAGCACATCGCAAGCTCGGTTCAGAAATGCAACTCCGACATCGTTGCCAGAATTCCCCGGAACGCGGCCCTGTTTTCCATAATGCTGCGGGTTCCGGAAGACTTCCGGGAGACAGAGCTGGCCTTTATCGCCCTGACTCCGGCGGATCCGGTCTCCGATTTCCTGTTTCCGATAACCGGAGCCTCCGGAAACCGGGACTCTCGTCTCAGTCTGACATTCCCCCGGGCTTCGAAATTCCCCGAAAAACCGCATCCGGATGCCACAGCCCCCGGGGATTATCTCAGACTGGCGGTTTTCCGTCCGGAAAACAGAAAGCACGGAGCCGTGATTGTTCTTCCGGAAAACGGCAGCCTGATAAGAAACCGGATCGCGGATTTCCCGGGATACAGCCGTTATCTTGCGGAAAAGCTTCATGATGAACTGACCGAATATACGGTTATCTATGCGGCAGAGCCCTTTCCGGACAGGAAGAACGGCTATGGCGGAAGCTGGTTCTTTGACAGAAACGGCGCAAGCGTCATTCCCGAACTGGCCGCAAGAATCAGGGAAATCCTGGGTGAGGATTGCCGGAACATCGTCTGCGCCGGCCATGGCATGGGAGCCACCGCGGCGCTCCAGCTTTCCCTGATCCTGAAGGCCGGACACTGCCTGTGCGACTTCATACAGGCGGATCTTCTCAAAAATGCGAATTTCGCAAAATTACGCGGAGATATTCTGAAGCTTAACGGGGCGAATCCGGAAGAGCAGGCATCAGGAGAGACGGATCCGGGAGACCATGACATTTCAAAGCTTCATGCCCTGATGAACCTGTTTCCGGAAAACTGCCCCCGGGCAATTCACTTCAATTTTGAAGGCAATAACTCCGCCATTGCGGATCTGGGGGCGGAGCAGGAAAAGCTGGATATCCGGATTAAAAAGTCCTGCTTTATGGCAGTCATTACCAAAAACGTAAAGGATCCGGTGTCAGACACGCCCTGTACCGCCATTCCTGTTAAGGAAGCGGCTTCCCTGCTCAGGATGATGCTAAAGGGCAACTACACAAACATGCTCTTAAGCAGGCAGCGGAACGGAACCTGATTCCATCGGGAAACGGCAGGAAAAACCCCGGGATACCGGGCTGTTCTCCGAGCTATTCGATGGTCTCGATGCGCTGATTTCCGGTTCCGTCGCCCCGGTGGCTCTTCTTTACAATATCGGCAATAAGCCCCAGGTTGCTTTCCTCAGCTGACGAGGAGAAGCTCCCCACGCTCCCGTCGTCGGATCCGGTATCATTGCTGCCGTGATGCACCAGCCGGTTTTCCCGGATTTCCTCCCTGAGCTCCCGGTTCTTCTCCATGATGATTTCCGACAGATCCTGCAGCTTGTTTTTCAGGGTCTCGGAATTCACCGGCTTTGAAAGCAGATCAATCATTCCGGCAACATGGCAGTCATGCCGCTCCTCGTCTGAGCTGTTGGCGGTCAGTGCCACTATCGGCATGCTGCGATAGCACGAAAGAATCTTTCTGGTGGCCTGAATGCCGTCCATCACCGGCATCCGGATATCCATCAGGATAAGCTCCGGAGGCTCCTGAAGCACCGCGGCCACCGCCTCTTCTCCGTTGGAAGCCACTCTGACACTGTGCCCCAGGTTTTCCAGCATGGTTTTTAGAACAAACTGGTTGATGCGGGAATCCTCCACCAGCAGGATACTGAAATGAACGTCGTAAAGCTTCCCGATCTTGCGGACCGAAGTGGCTCCGATAAGATCATTCCGGGCCACCAGACACGGAATTTCAAACCAGAAGGTAGACCCCTTTCCCAGCTCGGTTTTTATGCCGATTTTGCCGTCCATGCATTCCACCAGCCGTTTTGAAATGGCCAGCCCCAGTCCGGATCCGCCGTACTTTCTGGAAATCGAGCCGTCAAGCTGCTGGAACGGAGTAAACAGATTCCTGAGCTTGGCCCTGGGAATTCCGGGACCGGAATCCTGCACGGAAAACTTCAGCCGGTTTTCAAAGCGCTCCGCCAGAACCTTTACCCCGCCCTTTGCGGTAAATTTGACGGCATTGTTGATAAGGTTGTAAAAAATCTGGGACAGCCGGTGCGAATCTCCCACCACCATGACCGGGAAACTGTCTCCGAACTTCAGGGAAAGCTCAAGCCCCTTGTCATGAGCCCGGCCCTCCATCTGTCTCACCACCGAGCTTATGGTGTCTCTGATGTTGTACTTGCTCTTCTCCATAATCATGGTCTGGGACGATATATGGGAAAAATCCAGCACATCGTGAAGAATATTCTGCAGCACCGAAGCACTCTGAGACACACTCCTGAGATAGCCGCGCTGCTCCTCGGTGATGTTCTCGGAACTGCCGACGATCTCGATAAGTCCCATGATGGCCTGCAACGGGGTTTTGATTTCATGGGAGATCTCCGCCAGATAACGGGTGGAGGCGGAGCTTGCCTTTTCGGCATTTTCCTTGGCCTTGCGCAGAATCTGATTCTGACTGTGGCTTTTGGTGATATTGAGAAAGTTGCCCCGGTAGCCCGCAAAGCTGCCGTCAGCATTGTAGTAGGGTTCGCCGTTTACCAGCACCCAGATAATCCGGTCATTGTAGGAGCTCGGTACCTCCAGATTCACGATCAGATTGTGATTGGCGGCAATGTCGTGGTAGATTTTCTTTTTCAGATCCCTGGGGGAATCGTGAACATCCCACCGGATAAGATCCAGAAGCCGGGTTCCCACCAGACTCTGATACGGTGGCAGATCATTGTACTGATTCTGCATCAGTTCGGTATGGTCACCGGCAAAAACATGAATAAGCCGGAAATGATCATCCGTCTGCCATAACATCTCATATGACAGCCTTCGGAAGGTTTTTACCTTGTCCTGATAATCCAGAAGAGATCTGGTTCTGGCCCGCACCATCTGCTCCAGCTGGTTCCGGTACCGGAGATTAATCATGGCCTGGGTAAATACCGGAAGCACCTTCGTGACATCCCGGCGACTCCTGAGATTCATGGCGAACCGTTCTCTGCTCAGGCAGACAAACAGAAACTTTTCATCATGAAGCAGGAGCGGAATCAGCATGGCGCTTCTGAAAAGCTCCCGGAATGCCGGATCCCCGTTACGGAAATCCGGGGAGCTGACAGGGTCATAAAGCACCTGAATCCCGCCCCGGAAGCATTTTTGAAGGACGGCAGAATTGGTCCAGGCCATGTTTTTAAGAGCAGGATCGGAAACATACACTACCGAAAAGTCAGCGGAATCCTCCGTCCTGGAAAGAACCGCCACCTCGTTAAAACTGACAAAGGTGTGCATGGAGCGGATCAGCACCTCGTACTGCTCCTCCTCCCCGAAAACATGTTCCAGATCCTTCAGCATCCCGAACAGGCTTTTCTGGGAGGCATGCTGCCATGTTTCCCGGTCTTCGGAAAGGGCATGCAGCAGAAAACGGATTTTGTTCCGCTCTTCCAGAGAGTATGTGGAAAAAAACTCCTCGCCATTCATAAGCAGTTCCCTTTAACCGAGGTCCTTTTCCAGAAACCACACCGAGGATATCACGTAATTGCACATTATGTATTCCATGTTATCCATATCCTTGGCAAACTCTCCGTGCTGGGGGGTTGTAACGAACGGAAAGTTCTCGCTGGCCCTGACCTGGGAAACGACGCTGTCTGCATATCCGGATTCCCGTTCCCCCGTGGAGTAGCTGTCGCACATATAATGCAGAGCTCCCAGAACTGCCCGGTCCGAAGGACACCTCACCCTGCCGAAATACCGCACAATGTCATTGGAATTTACGGACATGAGACAGACCCGCATCCCTTTTTCCCAGATATTGGAGATTCTGAGGGAGCGATCCGGATTAACCTGCACCGGATAAGTGATATTAAAGCGTACGGTTCCCCTGATGTCGGCAGTCTGCCTGGCGATGGTCCACCGGCTGCGCAGTTTGAAAAGCTCCTGATTGATCTTGTCAGGACTCCAGGAGGAACTGTCCCGGTCCAGCCACCTGAAAAGCACGTCTGCCGCCGGCTGATTGTCAATTTCGGAAATGACATCCCCGAAAGCCTCGGTAACCACGCCGTGATGACCTTCCGGCTCACAGCTGCTTTCGCCGGTCACCAGAACATCGCAGTCCGTGTACAGAAACGTCATCACATAAAGACTTTTTCCGGTCAGAATCCCCTCTTCGGTGAAGACCGTCACGTCTCCTTCCGATATATCAAACATTCCGCCGGCAACCTGTACCGAATCACCCATATATTCGGCCAGCGCATGCGCAAAAGGCAACTGGGCATTCTCGGTGCAGTGAAACATGATGAGATCCGGGAACACCCCGCATAATCCGGCTTTCTCGGATATTACGTTGAACACCCGTTCGGAATCAATACCACTGTCCCCGGCATAAATTCCGGCAAGGCTTCCCAGTGATACATCATCGCCGGAAAAGGCCAGAGCTATAACGCCTCCGCTGCCGGATACCTTCGGCTCCCTGAATCTGTTTACCGAAAACCGGCTTCTGGAAACTCCGCCGGCAGAAAGAGCGGATTCCGCATTTAAATTTCCGATGAGCACATTCCTGTCAAAAGCCCCGTTTTTCACACTCATTCCAACAACGGGAATCCCCGGGAAGAACTCCAGAGCGGCAGTCCTGAGCCTGGCGGGAGACAGCGATTTCTGAAAATAAAGACACACCCCTGCCGGCTTCCGGCCGTCCTTAAGAATTTCCCGGGCCAGATGCTCCACGGCATCTCTTTCATCGGAAAGCATGGAACCGGCAGTAACAATCTGCATATGCTCAGAATTCCTTAAGATCTTCCGCCGTGAGTCTGGAAACGGCGTCCCTGGTTTCCGCCAGAGTGCTTATGAATTTTCTGATTTCGGCATCCATGTCTCCGACAGCCACCCCGGACTTGCATTTTTTGTCAAGACTGAGAGCCTGTTCCAGAGCGTCGGCGGCACCGTAGGTCTCCAGAACCGACTTCTGGGTATGAATGTCGCGTGCCAGAGTCTCAAAATCTCCGGACGCCAGCGATTTCTGAAGACGCTCAATGGTTTCCGTGGATTCCTGAACATAGACATCCCGGATCCCCGGAAACATCTCCGTTCCCACATCGTTAACCATGGCGCGCAGGATGGTCATATCTATAATCATTTTTAATCCGTCCTGATGTCCTCTTGTATAAAAATCCGGGACATCTTAATCACTCAAAAAATCAGGAACTGCGCGAACAATTCCCAAGACCGCATAATAACAAGAGTTGCGCAAAAAAAATGCAATAGCTGTCAAAAACGCCGCACGTTCGGAAAGCGAAAATCTCAAAAACCGACATACTCCAAACTTTAGACACTTTTTCTGACCGCTCCCGGAATTCCGGCATGAAATTACGCCGTTCCGTCTTGAAAAACGGCCGAAATTCAGTCAGTGCTTTTGAAGTACACTTCTCCGGTTTTAACAATTTCTCCGGACTTCTGCCACCGGGAGATCTTGCGGTAAAGCGTGGAGGGCACCAGTCCCAGCTCCTCGGCTGTCCGGGACACCGATCCGGAATTCCGCCTGAGAATCTCCAGAATATAAAGCTTCTCCACCTCGTCCAGCGGAAGAGCCCCGCCGCTGATATCCACCGAAAAGCTGTCGGTGCCGCGGGACGGCGTCGGAGGTGGCAGAACTTCGGGAATCTTCGGGGAAGACGCGGCAGACCTGTTCTCCGGTCTGTTATCTGATATGTCCTGAGAAAATCCGGTATCGGCCTCCTGCACGGAATGCCCGTCATTGCGGGATTCCGCGGAAACGATATCCGGCGCACCGGATATCCGGTATCCGTCTATGATTCCGAAACCTCCCGCGGATCTGAAAAACCTGGCGGGAGTGCTGTAGATGCTGCCGGTATTTCTCATAAAGGTATCCGAGGTAACGGCATTCTCGTTTGCCGGGGCATCTCCCTGCATCATGTCCCTTGGCAGCATGTCCCGGGTCATCACCTCTCCGGTGTTCAGCACCACCGCCTGATGCACCATATTCTGGAGCTGCCGGACATTTCCGGGCCATGGGCGGCTCATGAGATACGCCTCGGCATCCTTTGAAAAACCGATAAAGCCTTTCTTTTCCTCATCGGAATACTTCTTAAGAAAGTATCTGGCAATCAGGACCACGTCAAAACCCCGCTGCCTCAGCGGCGGGAGGTGGATATGAATCACATAAAGGCGATAGAACAGATCCTCACGAAAACGCCCCTTCTTAATCTCCTCCATGGGATTTCTGTTGGTGGCGCAGATAATCCGGACATCCACCTTTTCATCCTTTAGGGATCCCACCTTATGGAAAACAGAGCTCTGAAGGAAGCGCAACAGTTTTGACTGCAAATCAATACTCATTTCGCACAGCTCATCCAGAAACAGCGTGCCCCCGTCCGCCTGCGACACGGCTCCCTGATGATCCTGAGTGGCTCCGGTAAAAGCCCCCTTAACATGTCCGAAGATTTCGCTTTCCATAAGCTCCCGGGGGATGGCCGCGCAGTTGATGGCCACAAAGGGGCCCTTTCGGGAGGTATTCATTTCATGAAGAACATTGGCAGTTACATCCTTGCCGGTGCCGCTTTCGCCGGTAATAAACACCGAAGCATTGGAATACCGGACTCTGCTTATCCTGTCAAAAACCGCCTTGATGGCGGGAGATTCCCCGATAAAGCCCCCGGGAATACTGTTTCCCGGAATAAAAGGCTCCGCCAGGGCCGACAGCTTGATCTTTTCGATGGTGTTGTTCAGGGTAGTACGGAGACGGTCGGTACTGATGGGCTTTTCCAGAAAATCATAGGCTCCCAGTCTCATGGATTCCACCGCATAATCCACGGAGCCGTTGGCCGTCATGACGATGGTTACAATTTTAAGTTCCTGCTTCTGAATGTATCTCAGGATGTCCATCCCCTTCACATCCGGAAGCCAGAGATCCAGAAGAATGATTTCCGGCTGAAACTCATTAATGATCTCCATGGCCCGAACTCCGGTTTCGGCTACGCGTACCGCAGCATCAAGCTGCCTGGCCACGGCGGCATAAACCATCCCCAGCGATTTTGAATCCTCGACGATTAAAATTCTGACCTTGTAATTCTCCAGCATAGTCGGCTATCAGAATCCCCTTTAACTCCGGAACAATACAGTACCGCCCTCCGGGAAAATCCCCGCCGGCGAAACAGATCGATTCTACCCCATTACCGTCCGGCATTGTTTGACAGGAGTTATGCTTTTGAACCCGCGTTTTCCGGAAATCTCAGGTCTTCTGCCCGTTCGCGAACAATGCCGTTTTCCTGCGGCTCCCGCGGTCTCATCTGAAATCCGCAAGATTGCATAACGTCGCAATCTTGGTAAAATAGCTCAGCTTTAACGATTATCAGAGGTCAGAGTCAGGAAATGGAACGCAGAATTCTCCTTACCGAATGCCCGGATGCCAAGGGGCTTATCGCAATGATTACCGGAGCCTGCTTCAGGCATCAGTTCAACATCATCAAAAACGATCAGTTCGTATCCGAAGCTGACAGCCGCTTCTTTATGAGAACCGAAATCGAAGGCGATTTCGAAAACGGAAACGGCGACCGCATGGTGGACGAAATTTTAAGCTCCATACCGGCCGGCGGCCGCTGCCGTCTTGAACCTGAAACCCGGAAGAAAATTCTCATTCTGGTCACCAAGGAACCGCATGTTCTCGGGGATCTGCTTATGAAGAGCTACTCCGGTGCCATGCCAATCGATATCGTGGGGGTTATCGGGAACTACAGCGTTCTAGAGGATCTGACCGCCAAATTCAATATTCCCTACGTCACGGTAAGTCATGAAGGAATTTCCCGCGAAGAGCATGAAAAACGCATGCTGGAGGCCATTTCAAAGTTTGAAAGCGACTATATCGTGCTGGCCAAGTACATGAGAATTCTCTCTCCGGAATTCGTAAACCATTTTCCGAAGGGCAAGATGATCAATATCCATCACTCCTTCCTGCCGGCCTTCATGGGGGCCAAACCCTATCAGCAGGCCTTTGACCGGGGGGTGAAGATCATCGGGGCCACCGCTCATTTTGTGACCGAAAGCCTCGACGAAGGGCCGATCATTGCCCAGGATGTCATCAAGGTTAATCACAACTATTCGGCCGAAAGCATGGCCAGGGCCGGACGGGATGTGGAAAGAATGGTGCTGGATCGGGCTCTCGGCAGAGTTATTGCCGACAAGGTGTTTATTCACGGCAACAAGACCGTGGTGTTCTGATAATACCCGGCTTTCCGAAGATCAGGAAAACTCCGCCGTTCCGAGTAAGGTTTTCGGGACGGCGTTTTTTTTGGCAGAATATCTCCGTCCCAAGGCAGCTCCGTGTTCCGGAACGGAATCCGGGGGATTGATCCGCCATCCTTTAAACAGTGCGTTCCCGGTAATGACATGCTGTATTGAGTGCAGCAGATGCGGCAGCAGCTCAAAAAAAAAACACCAGCCCCCGCTTTTGAAGACTGGTGTTCCTTTCATGTGAGCTTTACAGCTTCAGTACCTTGATTAATCCTCCCTGGGCTTCGCGAGAATGGTGATGGAAGGTCCCTGGATAACGCTGAGTTCAGTGGTGCATTCATCAACTCCCGGCAGAACCAGGGGAGCGGTACCTTCATCCGCCTCGACCGCAAAAACCGTGACCATTGTCATAAACAGGAGATTCCCGGCACGGTTCCGAGGGACTTTTATGAGCAGAAATGCTAAAATATAAGGTGTTGGGTTGTACCCAAAAGATATCAATATCGGAGGATGCTGTTATGGACGCATCATCAATCAGTTCAGACAATTACGGCATGGAGGCCATGCAGGTCGCCCTTGCCAAGAAGGCTCAGGAAGCTGACGGTCAGATGGCTCTCAAGCTGATTCAGGATACTGCGCAGACCAACCCGGGAACCCTGGCTTCCGGCGGTTCCAGAGTTCATATAAACGCTGCGGGTGCCGTTCCTTCGGATCGTCTGGGCTCCAATATCAACATCGTAGCCTGATTTCGAGGTTTGCCGGTTCAAAAGCAAGAGGAGTGCGAAAGTGCTCCTTTTGTTTTTTTATATCATTTTTGAACCAGTTATCATTTATTAATTTTTGTGTTTCATTAATCATTTTCTTGCTGTCTGATCTTTGGAATCCCGGTCGCTCTTTTTCCATAAATCCCGTTCCGATAACGTTTTTTGTCTGGAAGAAGGTCACACCAGACACACAATATCTGAGACTTTGATAATTACACCACCGCCATATATTGTGTTTTTGTTATTAATTATCTTTGATAATAAATAATTAAGAAATACTTTACATAATCGCACTGATTTTATTAACAACGGATTCGCAATGTGCCACAATTCAGCTCATAAGGGGATTTTTCTCCGTATAACTGAATATGCTTTAACCACACACGGAATTTAAACACAGTAACACCGCAGGCTCCTCACGGATGCACTTACGGAATACAGGTCTTCATATTTGCCTTATAACAAAGAGAGGTACTATCATGAACGATGCCAATTCTGATGTTTTTTTCACAGTACTTGAATACTCAGGCGATTTTCTGGTTTTTGCAGCTCTGATGGCCATGATGATTCTGGGGATTGTTTCCCTGTAATAGCAGCCGTTTTCTGCCCCGACTGATTTTCCGTTTTGTTTCTCTTAACCGGGGACTTCCCCGGTTTTGCATTTCTCCCCGGAGACACTTTTTTCTTGCCCTCATTCCTCGCGGACGGTCATAACACCCCGGACACTTCGGAGTTCCCGTGCCCGGATTTTTCCTGATTCGGAAAAATAAAAAGAGCCTGCGGAAACCGGTTCCGGAGGCTCTTTGGTACAGGGCTTTAAAATCAGAATCCCGAAAATAAAGCCCCGGAGTTAACTGCCTTACCTGACAGTAATGGAGGCTGTCTCGTTATAGGCATTGAAGGTTCTGTCCGTCAGCCTGGAGATATACCCGCTGCTCATCAGAGGCACGGACACACCCTTGTGAGCGGCCTTGACGACATAGGCAAAGGAAACAACCTTGGCGTTATTTACTGACTGATGCACTACCAGTCCGGCATCGCCCCTGGTGATATCAGGATAGCCGAACTGATCCGCCTTCAGACTCGGATAGCGCTTCTTGATGTCCCCCTTGGTAAGGGTGTTGACCAGGATGGTGTTGGACGGGATCTTGCTCTCAAATGCCAGATTGCCGCTGAAGGCAGTCTTGAAGGTGAACTCGTTAACCACCAGAAGATCATCGTTTACCTTCAGGCTGATCGGTCCCTTGATCTCCTTGCCGTTACGATCATAATAGCGCTGCGTGAAACGAACGATGCCGTTAAAGGGGGTCTCGGCAGCCACGTAGTCGTTAACGGAAACGGTAGCCACAGCCAGCTCTGAGGAAGAATTGGAAACCATTACGGAATTATTCTTCAGAGTATAAGTGGCACTGGCCTCGGGAGTCTTGCTGTGAGCAGACATGTCAATCACAATCGCCTTGCTGGCATCGCTGAGATAACCTCCGGCAGAGAGGAATCCGAAGAGCCCGTTAAGCTTCTTTGACACTCCGGCATTTATGGAGGATCTAATCAGAGCCAGGGCATCGTGGTGCACGCTGTTAATCCGGTAAGGGAAGTACAGCAGGAGCTCCTTGTAGAAGTTCACGTCATCGTACACCCGGTAGGTATTTGCCACAATGTTGTACTTGTCGTTAACGGCCTTGAGAACATCGGCACCTCTTTCAACCGCCATCTTCTGTCTCTCGGTATCACCGTACATTCCGAAGATGTCGGCATAGTACGCCAGGGACTCGATTTCCGGCTTCTCCTTCTCGAAGGTACTGTCAAACTTGTAAATGGCGTTGGTCTTGACATTTACCCCCATTTTCGCAAGCGCGTACATGGAGAGTGCGGCAGTGTTGTCGCTGTCATCGCTCTGCATGTCAATGAGGGTATTCTTCAGGTTGCCCATGATGGTCTTGTTGACATTGAAGCCGGAATTGTTGGCCTCGGCCAGGAAAAGCGCAATATATGCCAGAGCATACCGCTGCTCCTTCCAGGACTGGAAGTAGCCGGTAACGTTGCCGTACATGTCAAGCTTTGACTGTACCAGGCCCACGGTATCGTTAATGTACTTCTTCATCCTGTTGAGCTCCTTCGGATCCCCCTTCTTGCTCTTTTCCATTTCGGAAAGAACGGAGAGAATCGCGAGGCCGGCGGCACTGTTGTCAAACACGCTGCCGTACATGCTTTCGGAATCCAGGAATCCGGAGACAATCTTGCTGACATCGGAAAGCGGATACTTGCCGAATCTGGCCGTAGCCTGCGCCCCGTCCGCAAAGACATTGTCAAAGGTCACCTTCTCGCTCTTGCCGGGGTTTATGGCCACAATGCGGTTTTCCTGCATTTTGGACATCGGATTCAGCACGGCGATTTCCTTGCGGGTACTGAAGCTGTAGCCGTCGGAGGTCACCTTAATGTCGATAAAGCCGTCACCGGACTTAATGGCATCAACGGTTACCGGAGTTTTGGCCACTGCCTTGTCCGCCACATCAATCTTGCCCCTGTCGGCGCACTTCAAAGTACCGGAGCAGGTGATCTCATAGCTGTAGGCCGCTTTCTTTCCGGAAATGTTATTAATGGAGAAATCAGCCTTCAGGGTGTCCCCCTGATGCAGATAGTACGGCATGTTCATTCTGGCCACCGCGGAATCCCGGATTTTGACATCCTGAGAATAGGATCCCAGCTTGTCGGGAGACCAGGCGCTTACCATCAGGGAAGCGGTGCTGCTTATGGCGTTAAGATCATAATGAACCGTGGCATAGCCGTTTTCCACCTTTATCTTCGGAGAATAATGGGAAAGGAGCTCCCTGGTGATATTGCTGAGCGACGGGGTCTCCGCAGGCAGGTCTTCGGCACCGTCGTCACCATAACCCTGACCGTTGTGATCCACACTCTTCATAATGTATGAATAGGGATCATAGATCTGGGATCTGAAATTCTTCTGATTGTAGATGGCCTTGTCAGGAGAAGGTGCCTTCTGATTGTTGAGGCTCAGAATTCCCCTGTCAACGAGAGCAGTCGTCAGGTAGGTGTTCGCATCGGCATTGTCAACCTTAATTCTGATATCCACGCCGCTGTTAGGCTTAACCTCCGGAACCTCCGCGGAAATCTTCAGAGTGTCGGCACTCTTGTCCATGGCAAGATAAGCCACGCCGATGGATCTCTGGGAGCCCAGATACTTGTTCTCGGTGGCGGCATAGGTGGTCAGAATGGCATAGGTACCGTTCACGAAGTCGGGGGTTATCTTCAGAGGAAGCTTGTTGTGCCCCTTTTTGACTTCGTAGTGGTACATGTTGTTGGCACCGAGACCGTCCAGCACCAGATCGGCATATCCGCTGTAGGAGCTGTCAAACTCAAAGTAGGCAGTATCGTTAACCTTGTAGGTTTCCCTGTCCGTAAAAAGCTCGAATCTGTCCGGATATTTCGGGTTTTCGCAGGACATGGAGCCCACATAGAAATTGACGGAGGTTTCCAGATCGCCGTGGGTCAGTCTGGCAACATAGCTCCCGTCCTGGAAGGTATAGGCAATCCGGCCACTGGTATCGGCTCCGAGATCCATCACCCCGGCGGTTACCGGACTCAGATATTCGTTTTGGAAATAATTCCACGAGCCGTTGTTGTAAACAAACTGATAGGTGATGTTTCTCTTGTAGATGGCATAGTCCACCTTGCCGCTGTGAAGCTTGCCGGACTGATCCGCCAGAATCACCCTGAAGTCGGACTTATGGGGATCATCCTTGCTGAAATCGGTTTTGATACCGGCCATGGGTTCCGGGAAGCTGAGCTTGTAGCTCTGCGCCTTGGAAATCAGCTTGGAATTCGGGTCGGTGAAATTAAGACTGAGATCAATCACCTGCGGATACTCAGAAGCCGTTTCCAGAGAACTGAGGTTAATGGTTATGTCACCGGCACTCCCGGATTCCACCTCATTAAGGCCGCCGTAGTTCTTCAGGTTCTCGAACTCCTTCTGATTGGGGCCGAAGTAGTAGTCCTTGTATTTCTCCACCGGGTGATTGTCAGGCTTGAGAATATAGTTTCCCGACATGGTGATTCCCGGAGCCGGGGCATCATAGATATATTTGGTCCTGATCTCGATAAGTTCGTCCTTCGAAATCACCGGCTTTTTGGTGACAATTACCGGATCAATACTGGAAGGAATGAAGTTATCCACAGTCACTCTGGTGGTACTCAGTACGTTGTTCCTGTCAAAACCCAGCACGAACCTCCAGGTGCCGGTCACGGAATTGCTGTCAAACTCGAACTCGTAATCGAAGGCGCCACTGGCCGGATTGGAAAGAGTGGCCTCCTTGTACAGAAGCCCGTCCGGACGGTAGACCATCAACTTGAGAGCCTTGACGGAGGCCGCTCTGAGCTTGCTGTCCCGTACAATTGCCTCGTAGTACACCTTTTCGCCCGGACGCACCAGGGTTCTGTTGGTATATGCATATACATTGAAATCAGGATTCAGCTGCACGGCAGATGAGGTCTTGACGTTTTCGATTACCAGCGGACTTACGCGGAGATCCTGACTGTAGAAATCCCCGTCCCTGACCACATTGAGGAGCACCGGCTCCTGAGAGTTTTTGCCGGTAATGGCATCCCTTGAGAAATGCGCATAGCCGTCCTTGCCGGTCATGGCCGTGGCGATAACCTCGTTGGCAGCATTGATGAGAGTGGCTTTGGCATTGGCCAGAGGCTTTGCGGTGCCGATGGATCTTACCGCAATGTCAATGCCGCTGTTCTTCTGATAAGTGGTAAGGCCGATATCGGAAATCACCACCGATTTGGCCACCATCAGGGCGCTGTACTTGTCCTGAAGCTCGGAAAGACAGGCTCCGGTGCTGTCGCACGGCACCAGATCCGGAGAGGTGACGAGCAGGGTGTAAACTCCGGAATCACCGCTGCCTCCCAGGTCCCTGAGATCCACCATGGTAATCTGCCGGCTGTTTACCTTGCCGCCGGCATCGTACTGCTTTGTCCCCAGAAACTTGCCATGGGACATTATGTAATTAATGGTGTCCCAGCGATCGTCAAGAGAATCGGTGGCCCGGGAGGTATAGCTGGCCAGATCGCTGGAAGACATCCGGTAGAGGGAGACCCGGAACTTGTCCATATTGACGCTCTCCAGGGCCACCTTCTTTTCGGCGGAAGCCCTGGAAATAATGTTGCCGGGCAGGAAATTCACCGTGGGCTGATGATCGATGGTGGTGAAATCTACGGAAACATCCTTCGGAAGTCTGGTATTGTTGGCGGCCTTGAGTCCCTCCTTCAGAGTCACCTGATACTGGGTTCCGAACTGAAGACCTGAAAGACAGAGCGACCTGTCGTTAATGAGAGCTTCCGGCTCCTCGGTCTTGTTTGTGGATTTGTTAAGTACCTTTATATAAGACGCCAGCACCTTCGGGGTGTTGTCAGGATTGTCCATGCCCTGATTCATTATCAGACATGAGGTGGCGGCGCCGGTCTGATTTTCATCTATAACCCTGAGCACTTCAATACCGCCGGCAGCCATGCTGAGCGAGGCATACCCGGTACCGGAAATGGCAATTAGCGATAATGCCAGTTTGGATAGTTTCATCGTCGTAAATCCCTGTATGATAAACATTTTAGGTTTCATCATGCTTCAGTCCCGGGATCGCCCGAATCCCGCACAGCCGCGGAAGCGATGGCTTCAGGAGCCGGATGATGCACCGATAAGACTGAATTATGAACAAAAACCGCCGAGTTCTGAAAATATCAATTTTATTCCCTCACCGGACTTTTTTAAAGCATGTCATCCCCCTTTTCCCGAAGCTCAGAAATACAGGCACGGTATCCCGAATCATGCGCAATGGGACTTCAGAACTTCCGGCACGGCCGTAATCCCCTCCTGCCGGAATAAACCGCCATGTAAAATATTTTGATTAATGTCAAAAAAATTACCACCTGTTACAGTTCAATCGGCTATAATTACGCACGATTTCGCAGCACCGGGAATCAACAAGGCATCTCAGGATGTGTGCACTGCATTTTACGGGGATCCCGTAATCCGACATTAACCAAACTTTTAAAGAGGAAGGCAGCATAAATGCAGAGAATTTTACTCAGATGTAAGCTTCACCAGGCCAGGGTAACCCACTCCGTACTGAATTATGAAGGCTCCTGCAGCATCGACATGGATCTTCTGGACGCCGCCGGCATTGCGGAGCACGAACAGATTGACATCTACGTCGTGGAAAACGGGGCCCGTTTTCACACCTATGCCATTGCCGCCGAAAGGGGCTCAAAAATAATCTCTCTTAACGGAGCAGCTGCCAGGATGGCCGCCGTGGGTGATCGGGTAATCATCTGCGCCTACGGAATTTTTGACGAAAGCGAGGTTGCCGCGCACAAGCCCAGCTTGGTTTATCTCAACGAAAAGAACGAAATCGTCCGTACCAGCAAGGACCTTCCGGTTCAGCTGGGCTAGCGGATAATCTGAAATATGAACAGGAATACCGGGGTATTCCTGTTTTTTGCAATTTTAAAGAATGACTGAAAACACCATCAAACTGATTGTCGGACTGGGAAATCCCGGAACGGAATACGCCAGATCCCGGCACAATCTCGGATGCGATCTTCTGAACATGGTAGCCGAACGGCACCGCATATCACTCCGGGAAGAATCGAAATTCTTCGGACTCGCCGGCCGCGGCAGTATCGGCGGCCATGAAGTAAGAATGCTTTTTCCGACTACCTTCATGAATCTGAGCGGCAAAAGCGTTTCCGCCCTGGCAGGCTTTTATAAAATTGCTCCGGAGGAGATTCTGGTGCTTCACGACGAACTGGATCTTCTGCCGGGCACTGCCAGACTCAAGATCGGCGGCGGGACCGGTGGCCACAACGGTCTCAAAAGCATCGTGTCGTGTCTGGGCAATTCCCAGAACTTCTGCCGGCTCAGAATCGGCATCGGAAAACCGGCAGGTCACGGCGAGGTTATAAATTTTGTGCTGGGAGCTCCGGCCCCGGCGGAAAAAAAGCTTATTGACGCCGCCCTGAACGAAGCTCTGGAATGCATTGAAATCATCTTCAATCAGAATCTGGCCCGGGCCACCAACCGTCTCAACAGTTTTAAAGCTAGCAAGGAGTAAGAAATGGGTTTTAACTGCGGCATTGTAGGTCTTCCTAACGTTGGCAAATCAACACTGTTCAATGCTCTTACCAAGGCGGGGATCGCCGCTGAGAACTTTCCGTTCTGCACCATTGAGCCGAATACCGGCATTGTTCCGGTACCGGATCCCCGGCTGGACGCCCTGGCTGAAATCGATCACCCCCAGAAAATTGTTCCCGCCGCCATGGAATTTGTGGATATTGCCGGACTGGTAAAGGGAGCCTCCCGGGGCGAGGGACTCGGCAACCAGTTTCTGATGAACATCCGGGAAACCGACGCCATTGCTCATGTGGTGCGCTGCTTCGAGGATCCCAATGTGATTCACGTCAGCAACAAAATCGACCCGGCCGCCGATATTGACGTCATCAACACCGAGCTGGCCCTGGCCGACCTGGATTCCTGCGAAAAGGCTCTTAAAAGACTTGAAAGAAAGGCCAAGGGCGGCGACAAGGCAGCCATCAAAGAAACCGAAGTGCTCAAAAAATGCCTCCCGGCTCTTAATGAGGGCAAAAAGCTCAGCACCCTGGGACTGACCGCCGAGGAAAAGCTCCTGGTCCGGGAATGCGGTTTCCTGACTCTGAAGCCCACCATGTATATCGCCAATGTGGCTGAGGACGGATTTACCGATAATCCGCATCTCGACACGGTTACCGAAATCGCCAAAAAGGAAGGCTCGGTGGTAGTACCGGTATGCGCCGCCATCGAAGCCGATCTGGCCACCATGGACGATGCCGACCGGAAGGAATTCATGGACAGTCTCGGCATTGCCGAACCCGGCCTCAACAGGGTAATCAGAGCCGGCTACAGTCTTCTGGGACTGCAGACCTTCTTTACCGGCGGACCGAAGGAGGTCAGAGCCTGGACCATTCCGGTGGGTGCCACTGCCCCGAAGGCCGCAGGAAAGATTCACACCGATTTCGAAAGAGGCTTTATCAGAGCGCAGACCATCAGCTATGAGGATTACATCAGGTACCACGGCGAACAGGGCGCGAAGGAAGCCGGCAGAATGCGGGCCGAAGGCAAGGACTATGTCGTTAAAGACGGCGATGTCATAACCTTCCTGTTCAATGTCTAACGCAGGTTCCCTGCCCTGAGGCAGATCCTGAACACCGGCATGCCCGACAGACAGTAGCCCCGGAAAGCAGTTTCCGGGGTTCTTGTTTAAGAGGGCCGGATAATCAGTTTTCAGTGCCGGACCGAAAAAATTCCCCAGCACTGCTTCAGAGCCTCAGTAATCCGGGTTGTCATTGACCTTTGCTCGTAAAACAGACATTTTTTGTTCAAAAAGTAAGCAATTACCAAATTTTTCAATTTTTTTGAAAAAAAGTGTTGACTAATATCCCTTTAAACCCGATAATTCACCCCGCTTTCACAAGCAAATTAACTTCGGCTACGTAGCTCAGTTGGTTAGAGCATCGCACTAATAATGCGGGGGTCACTAGTTCAATTCTAGTCGTAGCTACCAAATTTGCTGTGTAGGGGTATCGCCAAGTGGTAAGGCAACGGGTTTTGATCTCGTCACACGCTAGTTCGATCCTAGCTACCCCTGCCAGGAGCAAAGAGTGAATAGGGGTATCGCCAAGTGGTAAGGCAGTGGATTCTGATTCCACCATCCCCAGGTTCGATCCCTGGTACCCCTGCCATATTTTTCTAGTTGGCTACGTAGCTCAGTTGGTTAGAGCATCGCACTCATAATGCGGGGGTCACTAGTTCGATTCTAGTCGTAGCTACCATCGGATATGGCTTTGTTCACGTACATCATGCATAGGGGTATCGCCAAGTGGTAAGGCAGTGGATTCTGATTCCACCATCCCCAGGTTCGATCCCTGGTACCCCTGCCACTCTTCTTCTCTCAGTCTGATTTTTTCCGTAGCGTTATTTTGAGTTAGCTTTTGCTGGCTGTTCCAGTTTTTGCGGCATAACTGTCCCCCTTTTCCGTTTCGCCCTGTCTTCCCAGCCTGTTCCGGCAGCCCTTCCGACACCGGAAGCCGGACCGCAGAACCCGGGACAGCATTCTCAAATACCCGTTTTTCCGGAAATCTGCGATAATATGACATCCCAAGAATCCAGCAATTATTGATAATCAAATGACTACATTCTTTATCCAGACCTGGGGCTGTCAGATGAACGAGTATGATTCCGACCGCATCCGGGATCTTCTGAAATCGCAGAACTGGCAGGAAACCCCGGAAATCGCGGAAGCCGACATCGTGGTTCTGGTAACCTGCGCCGTCCGCAAAAAGGCCGAGGACAAGGTATACAATCAGCTCTTCAGCTGGAAGCACAAAAAGATGCTGAAGGAAAAGGCCATCATCTGCTTTGGCGGCTGCGTGGCCTCCGAGGACGGCAGAAAGGTGCTTTCCGAAGCTCCCATGGTAAGCGTGGTTTTCGGGCCGCAGACCATCCATCGTCTGGTAACCATGATAAATGAGGTTCGGGAAACCGGCAGAAAGGTGGTGGACGTTTCCTTCCCCGATATCGAAAAATTTGATTTTCTGCCCTCCCCTTCCGGCAGAAACGGCTCCTCCGCCTTCGTAACCATCATGGAGGGCTGTTCCAACTTCTGCACGTACTGCATTGTGCCCTACACCCGGGGGCAGGAAATGAGCCGATCCCCCGAAGCGGTGCTTAATGAAATCCGGATTCTGACAGCCCAGGGCATCCGGGAAATCAATCTTCTGGGACAGAATGTAAACTCCTACAGCGGAGTTTATGCCTCGGGAGAACAGTGCAACTTTGCCGAACTGCTCTACCTCGTGGCGGAAATCCCCGGAGTGGAACGTATCCGCTTTACCACCTCCAATCCCCACGACCTTTCGGACGAAATCATCACCGCCTTCCGGGATCTGCCGCAGATTGCCGGATCGCTGCATCTTCCGGTACAGTCCGGCTCTGACAGAATTCTCAGGCTTATGGGCCGGAAATACGACCGGGAAAGATATTTCGAGGTAGTGACAAAGCTCCGGGAGGCCCGGCCGGGAATCTCCATAAGCTCGGACTTTATTGTGGGCTTCCCGGGAGAGACCGCCGCCGACTTCCGGGACACCATGGATCTTGTGGACCGGGTACGCTTTGATCAGAGCTTCAGCTTTATCTACTCACCCCGCCCCGGAACCCCTGCGGCCGCCCTGGAGGACAATGTTTCCCTGGATGAAAAAAAAGAACGGCTTTACGAGCTTCAGAACCGCATAAACTTCTTTGCCCAGACCTACAGCCGCGAGATGCTGGACACCGTGCAGAACGTGCTGGTGGACGGCCTCTCCGTAAAAAACACCCAGGAACTGAGGGGGCGTACCGACAATAACCGCACTGTAAACTTCCCGGGGGATCCGGCTCTTATAGGAACCTTCCGCAATGTTAAAATCACCTACGTTATGGCTCATACCCTTCGGGGAGAGCTTGTCAGGGAGTAATCCATCATGTTTCTCATAGACTATCAGATTGCAGTTGCCGATACCGCCGGACTGCCGGACGAGGACGATATCGTCAGGTATGCCGAAACCGCCGCCCGGGGCATCCGGGACAAGGAGGCCGGCATGACCGTCAGAATCGTGGAGGAGGAGGAAAGCCAGGATCTTAACTCTTCCTTCAGGAAGGTCAATCGTCCCACCAATGTGCTTTCGTTTCCCGCAGAAGTTCCCGAAGAACTCCCGCCGGAACTTATAGAGGAACTGCACTGCGGGACATATATCGGCGATCTGGTAATCTGCAAAAGCGTGGTGGAGCGGGAAGCCCGGGAACAGCACAAAACTCCCGCGGAGCACTGGGCCCACATGGTTGTGCACGGAACCTTGCATCTTCTTGGCTTCGATCACATTACGGACGAGGAGGCCCGGGTAATGGAGTCCCGGGAAACCGCCGTGCTTCAGGAACTGGGCTTCCCGGATCCGTACCGGGATGACGAACAGGACCCCGATAATCCGCAATCCTGAGGCAGGATCCGGAACAAATCCCCATTTTTCAGGATAAAAACCTCAGAAAGGGTTTATAATACCCGGACATTTTTTATGAATTATCACAGGGAGCGGTATTTCCGTTAAATATAATATGAGCGACGAGCGTAGCGTAGAGCACTCCGCCACAGCACATCAGCATCCTCAGAAACGCAGCAACTGGCTTAACCGCCTGGGACACCTGCTCAAGGGCGAACCCAACGACCGGGACGAACTGGCAGATATCATCACCGAAGCCGGCGAACGGGATATCATTGACGAAGACACCCAGGACATGCTTGAAGGGGTTTTTGAAATCTCCGAGCTCCGGGTCCGGGACATTATGATTCCCAGATCCCAGATGAACACTCTGCCGTCAGATGCCTGCATTAACGACGTGATACCCAAAATCATCGAATCGGGCAATTCCCGCTATCCGGTAATCCACGAGGACAAGGATCATATCGAGGGCATTCTGCTGGTAAAGGATCTTCTTAAGTACATCGTCACCAGGGAAAACGCTCCCGTTACCGACATTATCAGGCCGGCGGTGGTGGTTCCCGAGAGCAAGCGTGTCGACAAGCTGCTCAAGGAATTTCAGCAGTGCCGCTACCACATGGCCATTGTAGTGGACGAATACGGCGGCGTTTCCGGACTGGTTACCATCGAGGACATCCTGGAGCTTATCGTGGGCGAAATCGAAGACGAATATGACGACGAGGACAACGCCCCGGCAAACATTACCGAAATAAACAGCAACCTGTACCACGTGCTGAGCCTGACCCCGATTGCGGATTTCAACGAAAAATTCGGAACCTGCTTCACCAATGACGAGTATGACACCATCGGCGGGCTGGTGCTTCACGCCTTCGGACATCTTCCGGCCAAGGGAGACTCCATCTCCGTTGAAAATTTTGACTTCAAGGTGCTGTCAGCGGACAAGAGAAGCATCCATCTCCTGCAGCTGACGGTCAACCCCCGGGAAGAGGAGTAGCCACGCCGCATTCCTCTGATTTTATGAAACCATGTTCCCGGAATGCCGTCCGGGATATTCTCTCTGGCACATCTTGCTCCGACCTGCGGATTTTTCTGGTATGAACATTCTGAAGCTTTTACAGAGCAGCGACAGCGAAGGAAACGCTCGCAAGTATTCGGCGGAAAAGCTGGCAATTCTCATAGGATGCCCCCCGGCGGCAGTGCTGACCAGTCTGGGTTTTGTGCCCTCCGTGCCACTCCATTATCTCTGCTCCATGCTGGGACTTGTGATATTCGGTATCATTCTGATCTCGGAATCCACCCCGAAAAGGGCCTTTATGGCCACGGGTATCTTCGGCACCATCTGTCATTCCCTTGCCCTGGGCTGGATCATGAATGTCATGACCACCTTCGGGGAAATGCCGGCGCTCCTGGCCGGCGTCATCATTGTGCTTTTCGGGATGTACCTGACACTGCTGCCGGCTCTGGGATCCTGGGCGGCCGCCAGACTGGTTCCCAATAATCTGTTCCTCAGACATCTGGTGCTGATACCGGTATTCTGGAGCATGTCCGACGTGTTTTACGCCTGGTTTCTCAGCGGGTTCCCCTGGGACTGGCTCTGCTATACCCAGACAGACAGCCTTCTCTCCGGTTTTGCGCCCCTTCTGGGCGGAGAAGGTGTCACGCTGCTGCTCCTGATTATTACCATGAGCGTCAGCCTCTCCCTGGCCAAAAGAAACCCGGTATTCCTGACTGCGGGGATTTTTATTGTGACTCTGGCTTTTGTCGTCAGGGATCTTTCGTTCGTAACCCCGCTTAACCCCGTAAAAACCACGCTGATCCAGGGAAATATCAAAACCGAAACCAAATGGCGTCCGGAAAATGTCATCCCCATTATCGAGACCTATTACAGTCTTTCGGCAGAAGCAATCGACACGGACATCATGGTCTGGCCGGAATCCGCGGTGCCGGCCTTTGAAAACGATCTGGAAAATCCGGAACGCGGGCTTCATATAATTTCGGAACTGCACCGCTACATGAAGAATCATGGCGTGGGTTTTATCACCGGAATCCAGTATTACGAAAATTCCCCGCTGGGCTTCGAAGACCCCGAAGCCACTCACGGTCTCAGATTCTATAACTCCATGATCGCCATGGGGGTTACGGATGCTCAGGGCAGGGCCGATTATGAGCTTCTTAACCACAACCGCTATCAGAAAAAGCATCTGGTGCCGGTGGGAGAATTCATCCCCTATCAGATAAGACATCTGACCAGAAGCCTGGGGCCCATCTTCAACATGCCCATGAACTCCTTCAATCCCGGAAGCCCGGAACAGCAAAATATTGAAGTGCGGGGACTTAATGCCGCCAGCGCCATCTGTTACGAAATAATTTTCGGAAACGAACTCCGGGAGCAGATAAAGCCCCATACCAATTTCATTGTGACACTGTCCAATGACGGATGGTTCACCGGCACCCAGGGACCAATACAGCACCTTAACATTGCGAGAATGCGGGCCATGGAATTTCAGAAACCCGTACTTCGGGCCACCAATAACGGCATCAGTGCCATTATTGACAGGAACGGCAACATTCTGGGCTCATTGGGAGAAAACGTTGCCGGACATCTTTCCGGAATCATGACTCCCAATCAGGGCCTTACCCCGTTTGCCAGGTATGGCAGACTGCCGCTGTACCTGATTTATGTTCTCTCCCTGGTATTCTGTCTTGCCAGGGTTATAAACCTTCTGAGACTGGCAAGCACCGAAAAAATGCGCCTGAGAGCTGCAAAGGATAATCCTGAGAGCGCCACCAGTCTATCCCGGGAAAGCCGGGATGCCGTTCCCGACTCCGGCAACAGCGGGAAACCCCTGCGGCAGCTCGAAATGATGCTGAAAAGATTCACAAATTCCGATAAATAGAGCCCGGGGAGGGTTTCGGACTCCGGATATCTCCCCATATCTCAAGCCTTCATGCCTGCCTTATCAGAGTGATCCCGACATTCTCAGGGCAATCCCGGCATTCTCCCCGGCCCCTTAATCCTTCTCAGACTCAGATCTTTCTGAGATTCCCGTTTCCCGTCTTGAAAGACTCCGGGATATTTCCGGGAATACGGGAGGCCCGGCTCTGCCGGTGTTGTTTTCCATGTGAGATATTGCACAAAAACTCGCCAGTTTATGTAATTTTATTCCCGTGATTCTTTCGTTGTTTTTGAGAATATTTTTCAAATTTCACGTCCTGAAATTTCACAAACATTGAAAACTAAGCTTTTACGGGCATTGCAGCTCTGAAAACTGAAAACCATTTCATATTCATGAAAGTATTTTCATGTAAAAATTCTGTAACATTTTTACATTTTGCTATTGCCTTTTGTGCGGTATATCACTATCATAAAAATGTGCTCAGGGAGATGAGCGGAGAAAATTTCGGAGGAAAACGAAATGAAAAGATTATTTAACAGATATGTTACAGACAATCGTCTGGCTCCGGTAACCCGTGCTTACTTCTTCAGCTATGTGAAGTGATTTCGGGAAGATTAGTAAATTTAAGATCAGTGTAAAGTTCAAGACCAGGAAACAAACAGAGGCAGTACCATGAAGAGATTATTTACAAGACGTATCGCTGACAGCATCCAGCAGCCCCCGGTAACCCGCGCCTACTTCTTCACCTATGTGAAGTAATCCGGAAGATATCCGGTCAATGCCTTAAGAGAAAATACGAGGTAAGCAAAATGAAGAGATTGTTTAACAAACACGTTGCAGACAGCCATCTGGCCCCGGTAACCCGTGCCTACTATTTCAGCTATGTAAAGTAATTCGGGAACCGTTGTTAATCTGACACCTGATAAATTAAAGAGGCAAGCAAAATGAGAAGATTGTTTAACAGATACGTTGCAGAAAATCGCCTGGCTCCGGTAACCCGCGCCTACTATTTCAGCTACGTGAGCGGCGAATACTGCTAAAAGATTGCGGGAAGGACATACAGGAATAATTTCAAGGACTTCCCCGTTCAGTTTATTTTCTTCTCGTGCCGGTATTGAAAAATGCCGGCTTTTTTATTTCCGGCAAAAACTCCGGACTGTTCAGTTCTTCTGCTTCGAAGGAAAACAGCTTCCGGATCGTAAATACCGCTTCCGGCTCTTCCGCCTTTCGGAGTTTTCGTGCTACAACTTACCTGTGTCATTCCCGGAGCCCTCTTCTGTATTTCTCCGGACGGCGCACCCGATCCCTGAACTGCGTAACATGGACAGAATTCCGCCTTTTCCCGCCAACCGGGACACCTGCAGGAGGCAGCATGAACAGCATGAAATTTTCAGACAAACTTACCGCACTGGCATTTGCCATGCTCCTGGCAGTGCCGGGATTCTCAGCAGCCGGGACTCCCGCAGAAAAGTCTCCTGCTGCCGGAAAAAGCTATATTCCGGCATATGAAGAATGGCTGGATCATGCCGGAATTCTGGAAAAATACTGGCTTAATCCCACAGCCTTCGGAACCCCCGCAGGAAAATTCCCCACCTGGCGCTGCAATGACGGCAGCCTGATAACTCCGGAGCATTTTGTCTGTCCTGATGAAGCTCCTCCGAAGGGTGATGCAAAGATGCCGGAAATCTTCAGACTGGATTTTGTGAGAATGATGTCCCGGCAGACCTTTGCCTACGGCGCCCTGTTCAATCTCACCGGAAATCCCGAATGTCTCAGACTTCATCAGGCCGGGGTGCGTTACCTTCTGGAATATGCCCGGGATCCCGACGGAGTATTCTACACCGTCATTGACAGTTCAGGACACGGGGGCCCTGCCAGAAAGCAAAGGAACGCCCAGGACCTCTCCTATGCCCTGGTGGGACTGGCCATGAACGCCTATCTTACCCATGATCCCCGGGTCATTGACACCATTGTCCGAACGGAACGCTATATCTTCGATAACTATTACGATCGGGAAACGCAGCTTATGAAGTGGGTGCTGGAGAACAGCGCCAGCGACAAAGCCGATCAGAAGGAGCTGGTGGCTGTTCTGGATCAGCTCAACGCCTACATGCTGCTGGTCTGGAGACTGGTGCCGGAATCGGAAATACCGGCCTTCAGCGACGACATCACCGCCGCTCTGAAAAGCATGAACCGGCATTATCTCAGTGAAGACGGTCTCTGCTTCCGGGGGTGCCTGGAAAGACCGGAATGCTCCGGAGACAACGCCAGACATTCCGACTACGGACACACCGTAAAGGGTTTTACCATGGAGCTTCTGGCCGCCTCCCGCCTGGGAGACCGGGATATCCGGGAACAGGCCCTCCGGGGCATGCTGGCCACGGTGAACCGGGCTGCCACTCCGGACGGAAGGGAATGGTACGAGAATTCCCGGAACAGCGGTGCCAGCTGGTGGGTCTACGCCGAACTGGATCAGGCGGCCCTCACCCTGAATCTGGAAGGAGAATACGAAATTCAGGAACAGCTCCGGCTGTGGCTTAATAAATACACCGACAGAAAATACGGCGAATTGCGTTTCGGGCGGAAGCAGCATCTCTGGAGGAACGGCATGCACTCATCGGAGCATGCCCTCTGGGGATACCTCATGAGTCAGGGCATCCGTGAAAGAAAATGTCTCCGGGATCGAAAATGCTCCCGGACGGAAGCCGGCACTCCGGTCATGAACACCGTGCTTTACTTCAGCGAAACGGCAAATCCGGCAAAAGTGTTTCCCTATCAGTTTTCTGGAGATGTGGCGGATACCAAAAAGCTTCCCGGAGGAATAACCAGAGTCTCCTTCAGAAACATCAGACTTCCGGACCCGATGACAAAATAACTCTCCTGAAATGAAAAACCCCGCAGAATATGGGACGCGGGGGTTATAAACAAGCTTATGCATAAGTTAATAACAGCTTATGCACAGCATGTTATTAACCTGATTTATTGACAGCAAGGTCGTATCCGGCACTCTTCCGTCAGAAATCCACCGGGTTCAGCATCACCGGAATGCCGCTTCTCTCATTAAATTCCTGATCCAGAATGGCGGTATTTACTTCGTTATTCTGAAAGAATTCCCGGATTTTCGGTTTTAGAACAATGGGAGAATAGTTGTCGGAATTAATCTGCTCGAAGGTTGTGGACAGTGGCTGATGGATTTCGGCATAAATGCCGCCGTCAGGTTCCCGGGTAACCTTCACCGGTTCGTTTATAAACTCCACCCTGGTACCCACCGGCACGTTTTCAAAAAGATACTTGATATCCGGATCCCGGAGACGTACACAGCCGTGACTGACCCGAAGGCCGATTCCGAAATTGGCGTTGGTACCGTGAATGGCGAACAGGCGCCCCACATACAGCGCATAAAGCCCCATGGGATTGTCGGGGCCGGCCGGAACCACCGCAGGAAGATACTCGCCCTTGTCAGCATATTCCTTGCGGGTGGCGGCGGTGGGAGTCCAGGTGGGCCCGTCCTTCTTGCGCTCCACCTTTGTCACCCAGCCGGCGGGAGTATCCTTGCCCAGCTGACCGATGCCAATAGGAAGAACGTCCACATATCCGCCATGATAGTAATAAAGCCGCATCTCCGGAGAATTGATGATAATCCCCTCATGGACGGTATCCGGAAGAATCAGCTGCTGCGGGATAACAATGTTGGTTCCCGGACGCGGCGAATAGGGATCAACCCTGGGATTGGCCTCCAGCATGTTGCTGAAGCCCATCTGATAATCGGCCGCAATGGCCTCAAGAGAAACGTTTCCGCCCGGGACTTTGACAATCCTGAGCTCTCCCACCAGCCGGCTGCCGTTCTCGGGAACCCTGTAGGTTACGGCATGGGCATTCAGAGCCAGAGCCATGACGCCAAGACAAATAACAGAAAAAAACTTCATCGGTCCATCCTCGTTAAAACACCCCACATTATACAGATCCTGCAGGATTTTGACTTAAAAACGGCGATTAAAAAAGACCGGAAGGGTACTTGTTCACACTGCGTCAAAACTGCCGCCACCCTTTACAATATCTTGATTTGCGGTGGTAAGCTTCTGATTTTTTACCGAAAAAGCCACATCACCCCATCCCCGCCCACACTCCTTGAAGAAAAATACTCTGCTTCCCGGGCCCTGCCCGTGACAGGCAGAATTTTGGTATCACGAATTCAAAATTTTTCCCGATTTATGGCACATGTGCATCATTTCCAAAAATAGCGGCATCGGACAATAATGACATATATCCGGTATCCGCCGCCTGCCGATTTTGTGATTAATCTTGCAGTTCCGACCTCAAATATATATACTCACACTGAATCTTCAAGGGGCAGCGCACCCTGCGGCTTACGCAGCCCGCGATGCTCCGAAAAACCGGGGCTCAGGAAATCGGAAACCTGACAACACTTTATTTGCGGGGCTCTCCCGGGAGTTCCGGACAATATCTAAAGGCCACATCATATGACAGTCATTCTCAAGCAATACAATCCTCACGAGCTGGAACCGAAGGTTCAGGAATACTGGGCGCAGCACAAGACCTTCAGCGCCTCCATGGATACCGGCAGAGAAAAATTCTACTGTCTGTCCATGTTCCCCTACCCCTCCGGGAGACTTCACATGGGGCATGTCCGCAACTACACCATCGGCGACGTGATATCCCGCTTTCAGAGACTTAACGGCAAGGAGGTCATGCAGCCCATCGGCTGGGACGCCTTCGGACTCCCTGCCGAAAACGCCGCTGTCAAGAACAAAACCGCCCCGGCCAAATGGACCTATTCCAACATCGATTACATGAAGAACCAGCTCAAGATTCTGGGCTTCTCCTTCGACTGGGATCGGGAAATCGCCACCTGCCGCCCGGAATACTACAAGTGGGAACAGAAGTTCTTCACCGAACTTTACAAAAAGGGACTGGTGTACAAGAAGACCTCCACCGTCAACTGGTGTCCCAACGATCAGACCGTTCTGGCCAACGAGCAGGTTCAGGAGGGCCGCTGCTGGCGCTGCGACTGTCCGGTGGAAATCAAGGAGGTACCGCAGTGGTTCCTGAAGATCACCGCCTATGCCGAGGAGCTTCTGAACGATCTTGACAATCTGCCGGGGTGGCCGGAAACCGTCAAAACCATGCAGCGGAACTGGATCGGAAAATCCGAAGGTCTTAACATCAAACTGAAGGTGGACGGCAGAGACGAGATTCTTGAGGTCTATACCACAAGACCCGATACCTTTATGGGCGTTACCTATGTGGCCATTGCCGCCATGCACCCCCTGGCCCGGGAAGCCGCCAGGGTAAACCCCGCCATTGCCGATTTCATTCAGGAATGCCGCAATCTTAAAATCGCCGAGGCCGACATTGCCAGAATGGAGAAGAAGGGCATGGCCACCGGTTTCTATGCCATTCATCCTCTGAACGGCAGAAAAGTGCCCATCATGGTGGCCAATTTCGTCATCATGGACTACGGCACCGGAGCCGTGATGTCGGTACCGGCTCACGACCAGCGCGATTATGAATTCGCAAAGAAGTACGGCCTTGACATTATTCCGGTTATCCGTCCGGAGGATCAGGAAGCGCCTGACGTTTCGGAAGTCGCCTATACCGAAAAGGGCATCACCTTTAACAGCGGCGAGTTTGACGGTCTGGATTTCAGGGGAGCCTTTGACGCCATCGCCGCAAAGCTGGAAAGCATCGGCATGGGGCAGCGCACCGTTAACTACCGGCTCAGAGACTGGGGCGTGTCAAGACAGCGCTACTGGGGTGCTCCGATACCGATGATCAACCTTCCGGACGGCAGCGTGATCCCGGCTCAGGAATTCCCGGTACTGCTTCCCGAGGACGTAACCATGGACGGCATCGTAAGCCCCATCAAAGCCGATCCGGAATGGGCAAAGGTTACCGTTGATGGGCAGGAGGGACTCCGGGAAACCGACACCTTCGACACCTTCATGGAATCCTCCTGGTACTATGCCCGCTACTGCTGCAACAATTACTCGGAAGGCATGCTTGACAGCAGGGCCACCGGCTTCTGGCTCCCGGTGGATCAGTATATCGGGGGCATCGAGCACGCCTGCATGCACCTCCTCTATGCCCGCTTCTTCCACAAGCTGCTCCGGGATGCCGGCATGGTTAACTGCGACGAACCGTTCACCAGACTGCTCTGTCAGGGCATGGTGCTGGCCGACGCCTTCTACTACAAGACCGAAAACGGTTCAAAGGTCTGGGTCAGCCCTCTTGAGGCCATCTGCGACAAGGATGCCCGGGGAAATATCACCGCCGCCCGGGATCGGGACGGCCACGAGCTCACCCATGCCGGCATGACCAAGATGAGCAAATCCAAGAACAACGGCATTGATCCTCAGGAAATGGTGGATCGCTACGGTGCCGATACCGTCCGTCTCTTTATGATGTTCGCCTCTCCGGCCGAGTTGACCCTGGAATGGAAGGAATCCGGGGTTGAGGGAGCGCAGCGCTTTATAAAGAAGCTCTGGAACAGTGTCCAGGCCCTTTTGGAACACGAACGTCCCGAGCCGTATCGCCCGGAGGATCTGGATCCTGTCGAAAAGGAAATCAGAAGAGAACTTAACAGGACCATTGCCAAGGTTACTGACGATATCGGCAGAAGACAGACCTTCAACACCGCCATCGCCGCCATCATGGAATTCCTTAACAGGCTGCCCCGGCTGGATCTCTCCCGCAAAACCGCGGTTTCCCTGGCTTACGAGGCTTACGACAAGGTGGTGGTAATGCTGGATCCCGTTATTCCGCATACCTCCTTCGCTCTCTGGCAGGATCTGGGACATCAGGATCCGGTGGACAGCGCCTCCTGGCCCGAGGCCGATTCCGCAGCCCTGGTTCAGGACAGCCGGCTCATTGTGGTACAGGTAAACGGCAAGGTCAGAAACCGGATCACGGTGGCCGCCGATACTCCCGAAGAGGATATCAAAAACCAGGCTCTCTCTGACGAAACAGTTAAGAAGTTCACTGACGGAAAGTCTGTTAAAAAGGTAATATATGTAAAGGACAAGCTGGTTAACATCGTAGCGGTCTAAACCGGTCCCTCGCCATAAATCCTTGATACAAAAGCACAGCCGGGGATATTTCTCCGGCTTTTTCCGGTTTGTTCCGGTAAACGGGTACCCATATGAAAATCTTCCGACATCGCAGTTCCCCGCTTAAAGGGCTTTTCCGGCTCCGTTTTTTTCTGTCAGTAATTCCGCCTGTTCTCGTCATGATATCCGGGTGCGGGTTTCATCTGCCATCGGACGCAAAGCTGTCCGCCCGGTGTCCGGAACTGATTTTTGCGGGAGACGACAACGATCTTTTCTATAAACTGCTGGAGGAACAGCTCCTGCTGAGCGGCATTAAGGTAACGCCCGTAAGCGAGAGCTACAGTGCCTATCTGAACGGTCCCGTCCCGGTACTGTCCTGCGGTCGCCTGATCGGTAACAGCAAGGTTCTTTCCGTGGCCGGAAATGCCCAGAATCTGGAATACACCTATAAAACAACAGTGGCCTGCAATCTGTTTGTAAAGGGACACCGGCCCTACCCCATTGTGAATACCCTGAACCGCTCCTTCCTGAATCGCTCCGGTGTCACCATCTCCACCGATGCGGAAAAAAGCGTTATCCTGGAGGAATCTGCCCGGAATCATGCCGCCATGGTAATGATCCGGCTTGGCAATGCCTGGGAGGCACTCCCGAAAATCACGGACAGTAGCGCCGGCCCGGACAAATCCGAAGAGGGGATTCGGGCAGTATTCGACCCCACCTCCGAAAATCCCCGGGAAATGAGCCTGGAGGAGGCATCCGGAATGCCCGAAATGCAGAATTTCAGCCGGAAACCTGAAAATTCTCCGGATATCCCGTAACTCCCGGCAGGAACATCATATGCAGATCTACGGAAACAAACTGGAACAGCACCTCAGGGAGCACGGGCTTTCGCCTCTGTACATCATTGCCAGCGACGAACCCTTCTGGCATGAAGACGCCGGCAGGTTTATCGTGAATTTTGCAAAAAGCACCGGCTTTGCCAGCTATAACTACAACAGTTTCAGCACCGACAGTATTGATCTGGAGCTTCTGGAGGATTCCTGCGGCAGTCCCGGGCTCTTTGCCGAAAACTCCCTGGTAGTGCTGAACGTCCCGGCCCTCACCAAAAGCAAGGCCCTCCGGGAAGCTCTGGCAATTCTGGAAAGATGCCTGAACCCCTCCCTTCTGGTGATTATCAACACTCCCAGGCTCTCCAAGGCGGATCTGGCAGCATCCAAACCATTCGGGAAGCTGGCGGCCAAAGGTCTGGCCGTAAGCTTTTATCCCCTGAAGGACTATGAGTATCAGAAATTCATCAGCGATCGGGCCGCCGCCTTCGGTCTTTCCCTGGATTCCCAGGGCACGGCGCTGATTCTGTCCGCCTACCAGGGAAACATGTTTGCCATGGTGCAGACCCTGGAAAAGATCGCCCTTTCCGGCCTTAAGGGCTTTGTCCCGGCAGATGAAATCCGCCGCCATATCAGCCCGGAGAACCACTTTTCCGTATACGATCTTCAGGATGCCCTGATAAATCCCTCCATGACCATCGAAAGACGTCTGGTAATGATAGATTCACTGCGGCAGGAGGGAACCACCGCCATGGAAATCATCGGACAGTTTGGTCAGGCTCTGCAGGACCTCTACCGTCTGAGAACCCTGATGGATCGGGGACAGCCTCTGAACACCTTTTTCGAGGCTCACCGGATTCTGAAGTTTCTGCCGCAAAAAAGGACCGTCTATCAGAAGGCGGCGCAGGGACTGGCTCTTCCGGTGCTCCGGCATCTTATGGATCTTCTGTGCCGGGCGGACCTCGCCGTGCGAAACTTTGACGAGCGTTCCGCAATGATGCTGATCCGGGAAACCGCGGCGGCCCGGAGCTGCCCCTCAAAAATAAGGCTCAATGCCAATGATTAAGCTTGGAATACTCGGGGGTACCTTTGACCCCTTTCATCTGGGACATCTTCTGATCCTGCGGGAAAGCATGAAGGCTCTCAGTCTGGATCGGGCCGTGGTGGAACCAAATTTCGTTCCCTACTACCGGGAACAGCCGGTGCTGTCCGGAGAGGAAAGGCTGGAGATCTGCCGGCTCTCGGTGTCCGGAATGCCGGGGGTGGAGGTTTCGGATCGGGAGATCCGCCGCGGGGTTTATACCCCGACATACAGCCTGCTCCGGGAACTCAGAGCCCAGGATCCTGATACGGCTCCGGTATTCATCATCGGAATGGATTCCTTTCTGTACCTGCACACCTGGAAGAACGGCCCGAAAATTCCCGAATCCGGAAATCTCGCAGTGCTTAAAAGACCGGGATACGATCTGAACCCGGAAACACTTCCTCCGGAACTCCGCGCCATCTATGAAAAGTACCGGGCTCCGGACAATGCCGTAACGGCACCTTCCGGTCAGATCTTCTTTCTGGACACACCGGAAACGGATATCAGCGCCACCCGCATCAGAAATCTGCTCCGAACCGGTAATCTTGCGGAGGCCTCAAAATTTCTGGCTCCGGCAGCACTGCCCAGAATAGGCGAAATTCTGAAAAGCCGCCAGGCAGCCGGAGACCTCCCCTGGGAACCCGCAACTCCCGGAAAATCTTAACTTTTTTAGAAGAGAATCACGGTTTGCGATACAATATACAGCCGGAATAGCCAGCCCGTTTCATGGAGTTCTTCCACGCAATCCCCGTGAAACAGATGTTCGGTTGCTCCGTTCAGCGTTTTTCACAACTTACCCAATATTATTGCCTAACAACCGAAGCAGGAGACTCTGATTCATATGAATGACGAAATTATTAAAAGAAACGGCACCCCGGAAATCGGAGCCCATACCGTCAACAAGGTAATCTATCTGGTACTGACTTTTTTCCTGGGCGCTCTCGGAATCCACAAGTTTTATGCCAGAAGACCTATTGCCGGTGTTTTAATGGCTCTTATCAGTTTAAGTGCCGTACTCCTTGTATTTCCGATAATAATTTCGTTCTTATGGATGATAATATCATTCGTTGCAGCTCTGTTCACCAAGGCTGACGGCAACGGCAATATCGAAGCCGGAATCTTTTGAAATCAGTCCCCTCCATGACCACAACTATCAGGGAAACAATTACGTTGAACACGCAGGAAATCGTAAAGGAAATTGAAAATGCCGTCCTGGACATCAAGGGACGGGATTTGGTATCCATCGACATGAACGGCCGTTCCGACGTGGCGGATGTCATGATGATCTGCTCCGGCACCTCGGTAAAGCATACCGCGGCCATTGCGGACAGGGTCTCCCGGGCCCTCAAGTCCCGTAAAATTCCGATCTTCGGAATCGAAGGGGAACGCAAGGGCGACTGGGTACTGATGGACGCCGGAAGCGTGGTGCTGCACATCATGATCCCGGCAGCCCGGGAAAACTACCAGCTGGAACAGCTTTACGGCGTATGAGAATTCTCGTCATTGCCGTGGGCAACAGGATGCCGGCCTTTGTAACCATGGGCTTTCAGGAATACCAGAAGCGTTTCCCCCGGGAAATGTCCCTGGAGCTTGTGGAAATCCCCATGGGACACCGGGGCAAAAATGCCGATGTGGAGAAGCTCACCGCCCAGGAGGGCCGGCTGATGCTGGCTCAGGTTCCCAAAGGAGCCCTGATTGTAACCCTGGACATCCCCGGAAAAATGTACTCCACTCCGGAGCTGGCCGAGGAGGTGCGCTCCTGGAAAATGAGCGGCAGGGACGTGGCAATCCTGATCGGCGGACCGGAAGGGCTTTCTCCCGAATGCAAAAGGGCCGCCGAAAAAAGCTGGTCCCTTTCCCGTCTCACCATGCCGCACCCCCTGGTCAGGATCGTCATGGCGGAAAGTCTCTACCGGGCCTGGAGCATTACCGCGAATCTCCCCTACCACCGAGAATAAAGCATGTTTTTTCTGAGATCCCGCCCCCAAAGACAGCCCCGCAACAACGATTTTGAACGCCGGCTTTTCAAAAAAAGACTTGTTGTGGCATTCCTGTTCATGATCCTGCTGTCGCTGGTGCTTCTCGGGAATCTCATATACCTTCAGGTCTACTGCTACAGCAAATATCAGACCAGAGCCAATGATAACCGCATCAAGCTGGTACCCCAGGCACCCTCCCGGGGACTTATCTATGACCGCAATCATATCATTCTCGCCGACAACCGCCCGCTGTTCAGCCTGGAAATCATTCCTGAAAATTCTCAGGAGCTTCAGAAGGACATTGAGGATCTGAGAGAGCTCCTGAAGCTGGAAATTGACAGCGACGATATCTCCAGGATTATGGAACGTTCCCGCTTTCAGCGGCGTTTTCTGCCGGTAACCATTGCCGAAAACCTGACCGAACTTCAGGTAGCTCTCTTTGCAGTCAACAAATACCGCTTCCCGGGAGCCCGGATCGAAGCCAAACTAAAACGCTACTACCCCTATTCCGAAACCTTCACTCACACCATCGGCTACGTGGCCCGCATCAACCAGGAGGACCTGGATCGGCTGGAGGCCGGAGGAAAGCTTAACAACTACGCCGCCACCAACGACATCGGAAAACAGGGCATCGAAAAGTACTATGAGGATCTCCTGCACGGCATTTCCGGATACCGGGAGGTGGAGGTGGACAGCCGCAGCCGGGAAATCCGGACGCTGAATCTGGTGTCCCCCACACCGGGCAATGACATTACCCTGACCCTTGATGCCAGACTGCAGCTCAAGGCCCAGCATCTCCTGTACCGGAAAAGAGGCGCCGTGGTGATGATGAACCCCCGGAACGGTGAAATCCTGGCGATGTTCTCCTCCCCCACCTACGATCCGAACCCCTTTGTCAGAGGCATCAAATCCCGGGAGTACCGGGATCTCATCAACAATCCCGACCGGCCGCTCATAAACCGGGTAACCCAGGGCGGCTATTCCCCGGCCTCCACGGTAAAGCCGCTGATGATTATCATGGGACTCAACGAGGAACTCATCAGCACCTCCACCAGATATTTCGGGGGACCGTTTTTTCAGCTTCCCGGATCCACCCACAAATTCCGGGACTGGAGAAAATGGGGACACGGCTGGATGGACATCTTCCGGGCAGTGGAAATCTCCGCGGATACCTTTTTCTACGATCTGGCCTTCCGGGCCGGAATTGACCGTATTAATCGCTATATGAGCGAATTCGGCATGGGAAAGCGCACCGGCATTGACATTTACGAGGAATCCCTGGGAAACATGCCGTCGAAGAGCTGGAAAAAGAAACGCTTCAAAAGAGACTGGGTTCCGGGAGACACCGTATCCATCGGCATCGGTCAGGGCTACTGGACCTCGACGCTGCTGCAGCTGGCCCGGGCTCATGCCATTCTGACCCAGAACGGGAGAAATGTAAGACCGCACCTTTTGCGTTTCGCCAGCGACCCCACCGGAGTAGGTCCCAGCACCTACATAGGTCCTGACACCGCCATTGCGCTCCCGGTGCACGACAATAAATACTGGGAATATGCCAGAACCGGCATGTGTCTGGTGATAAACGGTCCCGAGGGCACCGGCAGAAAAGCCTTTGCCCACACGCCGTACACGGTCTGCGGCAAGTCCGGCACCGCCCAGATTGTGGGAATCAAGCAGGATGCCAGATACAATGCCAGCGCTCTTAAGGAAACGCACCGGGACAACGGACTTTTTGTGGCCTTTGCCAACAAGGAGGATCCCGAAGTGCTGGTGGCGGTAATCGTCGAAAACATGGGCGGAGCCGGCAAGGTCGCAGCTCCCACCGCCCGGGCCATGCTGGATGAGTATTTCCGCATTAAAGGCACCGGCTGCACCGCGGACGAGCTTGCCGCCCTCAAGGAACAGTACCGGGCCGAGGAGGATCTGGAGGATCAGGAGAGACAGAAGGAGATCAAAAAAAGATAATGGCTAACCTCAAGGAATCCGAAAGTCCCTTTGATGTCGCCAGGGTTCCCCTGAGACACCGGGCTCATATCGACATGCCGCTCATGGGCGGTCTTCTGGCAGCCCTGGGACTGAGTCTCATTGTGCTGTACAGTGCATCGGGACAGCATTACGAAATGCTCCTGAGACAGCTGGTGCGCACCGGTCTCAGCTTTATACTGATGATCCTGATCGCCCAGATAAACCCCCGGGTGTTTGAGCGCCTGAGCTGGCTTTTGTTCGGAATCTGTCTTGCCATGCTTCTGGCGGTAATGTTTTTCGGGGAAATCAGCAAGGGGGCGCAGCGCTGGCTCAATATAGGCTTCATGCGTATCCAGCCCTCGGAATTTCTGAAGATCGTCATGCCAATTACCGTGGCGGCCCTGATCGGAAAACACAGTCTCCCGCCGCGCTTCATGAAAGTGGTGACCGCACTCATTATCATCGCCATCCCCACGGTGCTCATTGCCAAGCAGCCGGATCTGGGAACGGCCATTCTGGTATCCTCGGCCGGCATGTTCGTGATCTTTCTGGGAGGCATCAGCATCTGGTGGATAGTGGCCGGACTGATTCTGGCAGGTTCTCTCTTCCCGATCATGTGGAACTTCGTGATGCATGACTATCAGAAGCAGCGCATCATGACGTTTCTTAATCCGGAAAGCGATCCCCGGAATACCGGCTATCACATTATTCAGTCAAAAATCGCCATCGGATCCGGAGGGGTTTACGGCAAGGGATGGCTGCACGGCACCCAGTCCCAGCTGGATTTTCTGCCGGAGCCGCATACGGACTTTATTTTTGCCGTGTTCAGCGAAGAGTTCGGACTCATCGGATTCGGAATTCTCATGAGCATTTACCTTTACATTATTTCCAGATGTCTATATATTTCCCTGCGGGCCGACAATACCTTCTCAAGACTTTTGGGAGGGGCGCTTTCCCTGACATTCTTCTTCTATATATTCGTGAATATCGGAATGGTGTCGGGAATTCTGCCGGTGGTGGGAGTCCCCCTGCCCCTTATCAGCTACGGCGGTACCTCCATGGTTACCCTGTCCGCGGGTTTCGGTATAATTATGGCCATTCACACCCATAAGGAACGCAAAAGCTATCCGGACATCTGAAATACTTTTAACCGACAAAAACAGACTTGACTGGGAGAATATCTTGAAAAAATTACTTGGACTGGCTTTCCTGCTGCTGGCTCATACGGCACTGGCAGAACCTCTGACTCCCGAGGATCGGGCTCTTATTGCCGATCTGGCATCGAAGCATCAGGTTTCGGTGCAGGATCTCACTTATGCTGCGGAAGAGGCGAAACTGCTGCCTAAAATTCTGAGCACCATGGATCGGCCCTACGAGGCCAAGCCGTGGTACATCTACCGCAAAAACTTCATCGTTCCTGCCCGCATCAACGAGGGGGTGGATTTTTGGATTAAAAACGAGGCCATTATCGACCGGGCCGCGGAAAGGTTTCAGGTAAATCCGGAAATCGTGGTGGCCATTATCGGCGTGGAAACCTTCTACGGCAAGAACATGGGGAATTTCCGGGTTCTGGACGCCCTCTACACTCTGGGTTTCAGATATCCGAAACGCGCCGCCTACTTCAGCGGAGAATTCGCCAGATTCGTGGAGCTGGCAAACAAGCAGGGCTGGAAATACGGGGATATCAAAGGATCCTACGCCGGAGCCATGGGCATGGGACAGTTCATGCCCACCAGCTATCTCACCTGGGGCGTGGACTTCAACGGGGACGGCCATACGGATCTCTTCAAAAACAAATGGGACATTATCGGCAGTGTGGCCTACTATTTTCAGGATCACGGCTGGAAGAAGAACTGGGAGGTAACGGTTCCCACCACCGTAAAAAATCCCGATACCGCCGCACTCATGCTGACGGAAACCATGAAGGACACCCGGACGGCGGGAGAGCTCAGAGCTCACGGAGTTTACGTTCCGGAACGCTTCAAGGACTCCATGCCCATCAAGCTGCTCCGTTTTGAGGAAGAGCACGGCTACAGCTGGCATCTGGCCTTCCATAATTTCCGGGTCATCACTACCTATAACCGCAGTCCGCTGTACGCCATGAGCGTTTACCAGCTGAGCCAGATGATCCGGGACAGCTATCTGAACCGTAAGAAGGCCCTGAGCGAAACTCCTGTGAAACCCGAAGGCAAGGATCGGCATCAGGCTCCCGGGAAACCCCGGGACGTCAGAAAGCCTGCACCGAAGCCCGCTCCGAAACCGGCCCCATCCCGCAGCGGAAAGCCGAATCACGGCAGGAAATGAAATGATTCCCCGGATTTCGGGAATCGGTATCCGGACGGCACGGCAGCGCAATGTGGCTGTGCCGCAGTACTGCAAAGGATGCCCCGTGTCAAACTCTGAAATTAAAAACGCATCATGAAAATAATCAGCTGTACCGGTTTTCTGCTTCTGACAGTCCTGACTCTCTTCGGCTGCAGCTCGTCGTCCCATGTTCCGGTAACCGAATCCGGCGAAAAGGCCCCCTCCGGATGCATTTACGGCACCGGAGCCGGAAACCGTTGCCCGAAGCCGCAGGAAAGAACTCCGGATCTCACCGGAATCACCGGGGCCAAAATCACCCGGGAACCTTTCAGCAAAAGAGGAAACAAGGACTATACGGTATTCGGCCAGAAATTTCAGGTCTGGCGGAATCTGGAGAGCTACACCGAGGACGGGATGGCCTCCTGGTACGGTCCGGGCTTTCACGGCCAGAAGACCTCCAACGGCGAGCACTACAACATGAACGGCTTTACCGCCGCTCACAAGAACCTCCCGCTGCCCTGCTTTCTCAAGGTTACCAATCTCGGCAACGGCAAAGCCGTTATTGTCAGGGTGAACGATCGGGGGCCGTTCCACGGCAGCCGGATTCTGGATCTTTCCCGGGGGGCCGCAGCAAAAATCGGCATTATCGGGCCCGGAACCGGGAAGGTGCGGGTGGAGTACATTAATCCCGGAAAGATAGCCAACCAGACCAGCGAGGCCGAAATGAACGGCTTTAAACCGTACATTCAGGTTTTTGCCACCGGGGATCCGGAGAGAGCCCGGGAGATTTCCGAAAAGGTAACCCGTGCCACCGGCAAGGATTCCCGGGTGGAGAAAACCGGAAGCACCTACCGCATCAAGGTGGGCCCTCTTACCGAAAAAGAGGCCGCGGACGTCCTTGCTAAAATCAGGGATTTGGGTTATAAAAACGCATATTTCACAGCCGGATGAAAGTCGCAGGCATTATCCCGCTTCCGGCAAAATTCATTACACGGGAACACTGGAGTCACCCATGATAAAGAGAATTCTCGGCACCTTGCTGATCACCGGTACAATAACCGGTACCTGCGTGGCCGCTCCCGGCACCGCGGCACCTGTGGAAAGCACCCTCCCGCCGCCCTCCCCCGCCCAGAAAATCCCGGATCCCCCGCATCCCGACGTGCGGGCCTACCTCCTGATGGACTACACCTCCGGCAGGGTGCTGTTCGGAGAGCACTATAACGAACGCATCGATCCGGCATCCCTTACCAAGATGATGACCTCCTATGTGATCGGACAGGAGCTGAAGCTCGGACGCATTCATCCGGATGACAGGGTGTCCATCAGCGAAAACGCCTGGAGCAAAAACCTGGGAGATTCCTCCAAGATGTTCCTGGAAATCGGCAAAACCGTTCCGGTGGATCTCCTGAACAAGGGCATTATCATTCAGTCCGGCAACGATGCCTGCATCGCCATGGCCGAATATATTGCCGGCAGCGAAAGCTCCTTCGCCTCCCTCATGAACGAATGGGGCAAGCGCATCGGTCTTCGGGGATCCAATTTTGTGAATTCCCACGGTCTCTATAACGAAAAACACTATTCCACCGCCTACGACATGGCAGTGCTGGGACGGGCCCTTATCAAGGATCTTCCGGAGGAGTACAAGATCTACTCCCAGAAGGAATTCACCTTCAACGGCATCAAGCAGATCAACAGAAACCGCCTGCTATGGGACACCTCCATCAATGTGGACGGCATCAAAACCGGCCATATCAGCCAGGTGGGCTACAATCTGGTGGCTTCCGCAGTGAACGACAAGAACGGCATGCGCCTGATTTCCGTAATAATCGGCGACGTTTCCGAAAAGTCCCGGGCGGCCAATTCCCTGGCGCTCCTCAGGTACGGCCTCAGATTCTACGAACCCTACACCCCGCTTGCCAAAGGCCAGGTGCTGCTGAAAAAGGAGGTGCGTCTCGGGGACCTGAGTGAGGTGCCTTTGGGAACTCTCCATGATGTGTCCTTCGCAGTTCCCCTGGAAAGCGAAAGCCGCATCAAGGCCACCTATGTAATGAAGGAATCCCCCCTTAAGGCTCCGATTACCAAAGGACAGGTCATGGGAACCCTGACGTTCTCCCTGGACGGCAAGGCAATTTACGAAATTCCGCTGGTGGCCTTAAACGACGTTGCCGAAGGCGGCTTCATGTCCCGGATGTGGGATCAGATGTACATGGCAGTCAGCGGCTGGTTTTAGGGAGCAGAGTATGATCGCAGCAGCATTCGGAGAGGTTTTGAAATTCCCCTGCTCCGTGAAATTCAGATTTATCGGAGAAAATTCCGGCGAGCTTCATGACAACGTGCGAATCTTCTTTACGGAAAATCTCCGGCTGATTCCGGCGGAAATCGCTCCCGGCAGAATAAGCAAAAACGGCCGGTATCTCACCCTCAATGTCACCGTGGAGGTGCCCAGCGAGGATATGATGAACACCGTTTACCGCGAAGGAGCCAAGGTTCCTCTGGTAGTGCACGTTCTTTAATTCATGGCGTCATGATGGCATTGGTAGCATGGAGGCGCGATGTCGGTATTTAAAAACGAATTCTCCGGATTTCTCCACATCGTGCTTTACTGCTTTACCGTGGTTTTTCTGTTGCTCTGCGCGGTGCTCCTGACTCTGGTAGTACGGATCTCCTGCATGTCCAGCTACACCTACGATCTTCACGAAATCGACAGCATTCCCTATAACCGCACCGGATTGGTGCTGGGCACCTCCAAATATCTGGTGCACGGCGGCATTAACGGCTTCTGGACTGCCCGAATAGATGCGGCCAGCGATCTCTATCATGCCGGCAAAATCAGCTACATTGTGGTCTCCGGCGACAATTCGCACCGGAACTACAACGAACCCCGCCAGATGAGGAAGGCGCTCATCGCCAAGGGGGTACCGCAGGATCGGATTTACCTGGATTATGCCGGATTCAGAACCCTGGACAGCGTGGTCAGAATTCAGCGGATTTTCCGTCAGAAGAACATCACCGTAATAAGCCAGGATTTTCAGAACGAAAGAGCCATCTTCATTGCCCGGCAGCACGGCATTAACGCCATCGGTTTCAATGCGGAAAGCAGCACCGACAACATTTTCACCACCGATATCCGGGAATTCTTCGCCAGGATAAGATGTGTCCTGGATCTTTACGTCTGGAACAGCAAGCCCCGTTTTCTGGGAGACGCCATCCGTATCGGTGACAAGAACATTGATCCCAAGGAAGCGCAGATGCTGGAAAACGGCCAGAAGCCGCTGCCTGCGGACGACATTCCCGCAGAAAGCGACGGAGACTCGGAATCCGGAAGTCCGGAGTCCGGCGGAAATGCCGGCATTCCGGCTCCTTATGACCGGAATTTCGCCTGGCGGTATCCCTTCTCCCGCTAAGGTACTATAATATCGCCGTTCTTGAAAATACGGGGATTTGTTCAATGTATCAGTGGAAGGAATGCACCTATAACACGCCTGATCGCCAGGTATTCTTTACCATCAAAAAGCTTACACTGCCCGATCATTTCTTCGCCACCTTCGTGGGGGCCAACGGCAGCGGAAAGACTCTCATGACCCGGGCTCTGGAGGGAGAACTCACCTTGCTGAACGGTACCTGCCCTGACAGGCTCAGTCTCAGCGTCATCTCCTTCGAAAAGCAGATAAGACTGATGGAGCAGGATTTTGAAAGAAGAAACAGCGACGATCCCCGGGACGAAACCGGATATACCCCCCGGGAAATGTTCGAGACCGTCTCCGGTGATCAGGAGGAAATCCGCCGCCTCTGCGACATTCTGAATTTCTCCTATGCCCTGAATCGCTCCTATCACAAGCTGTCCTCCGGGGAAGGCCGCAAGGTGCTCATTATCGAAGCCCTGCTCAAAAAGCCGGACATCGTCATGCTGGATTCTCCCTTCGACGGACTGGATGCCATGGCCCGGAAAGAGCTTCAGGAGCTTCTTGTCGCCATTTTCCGGGCAGGAACCTCGGTAATCGTGAATACCAACCGCTTTGAGGAGATCTCCCCGGCCTCGGAATATCTCGGACTTATCATGAGCCGGGATCTGGCACGTTTCGGAGAACGGGACGAGGTGCTGAACGACAGTGCGGTGCAGCAGCTAACCCATTATGAAAAGCTCCCCAAAATCTGCGCCCTGCCCCGGGTGCCGCAGGACTGCGCGGATCCTCTGGATCGCTCAAAGCCCCTGATCATCATGAATGACGTCACCGTGGCCTACGGGGATCATGTTATTCTGAACCGTATAAACTGGACGGTGAATCCCTACGAACACTGGGAAATCACCGGCCCCAACGGCTCGGGGAAATCCACTCTGCTGTCCCTGGTCACCGGGGACAATCCGCAGAGCTACTGTAACGACATCACGCTGTTCGGCATTAAACGAGGCTCCGGAGAAAGCATCTGGGATATCAAGAAGCACATCGGATATGTCAGCCCCTCATTTCATCTGGACTACCGGATCAGTTCTCCGGTGATCAACGTGATTCTTTCGGGCTACTTCGACACCATCGGTCTTTATGAACAGCCCGGAGATGAAAAAATCTCCCTGGCCCGGCAGTGGCTTCGCATTCTGGGGCTGTCCGCCTCTGAAAACGCCAGCTTCAGATCCCTGTCCTTCGGGCAGCAGAGGCTCCTTCTCATCATAAGGGCCCTGGTAAAGCAGCCGCCTCTGCTGATTCTGGATGAACCTTTGCAGGGACTTGACGGACTAAGCCGGGAACTGGTAAGACGCTTTGTGGAATTCCTGATGCAGAACGGCGATACCCAGATTCTGTTTGTGTCCCATCATGAAGGAGATGCACCGCGGGGCATCACGAAAAGACTTTCGTTTGTCGATAACGGCACCCGGACCTTTGATGTGCGGATCGAGGATGTTGCGAGATAGCGCCGGAATTATTCAGATGAAGCAGAATACCGGTATGTTGCAGCACCGCAAGCATGCCTGCACCGTTGCAAAATTTCCATGGCTGACAACCCGGCACTCCCTGTAAAAATTCCAAATCCTACTGGACAATTTTTCGGTTATTAAGCAAATTGTCCAGTAGTAATGGACAAAATCTGTATTTTGCGTTAAAACGTCCAATAGAGTCCAGAGCATTTTCCAGGAAGCATATGAGATGATCACACGCGAAAAGTATATGGAACCTATCCGGGAATTTTATGACGGGGATCTGATCAAGGTTATTACCGGTATTCGCCGGTGTGGAAAATCGGTGATTCTGAAACAAATACTTGAAGAGATCAGGGAACGGTCAGACAATATCATTTTCCTTGATTTTGAAGATACTGCCGTTTTAAATGCCATTCCGGACGAATTGTCACTGCTGAACTATATTGACATCCATCGGAAAGAATCATTATGTTATGTATTTCTTGATGAGGTTCAGAGAGTGGAGGGATGGGCAGGGGCGTGCCGTACACTCCGGATCAGAAACTGCTCTGTCTTTATCAGCGGTTCAAATTCCAGACTTTTATCCAGGGAATTTACAAAAGAACTTTCCGGAAGATACGTACCTTTTCGGATCAGGCCGTTCGTGTACAAAGAACTTGCCGCGTACGGGAAAGAACTTGGCAGAAACATCAGTCTCATCGATTACATTATCTGGGGCGGCTTCCCGAAGCGAGTCGAATACAGCAGCGAGAACGGACAGAGAATCTATCTGAATGAGCTTAATGAAACCATTATTCTCAACGATATCATTAACCGCTACAGAATCAGAAAAACCGAGGTCTTCAAACGATTGGCTAACTTTGTGTTCCTGTCAAACGGCAGAATCATCTCTGCCAGATCCGTGGAAAAATATATGAAAGGCACAGGTCTTCCGTGCACTGTCACAACAATTACCAAATACATCGGATATCTGGAAGAAGCATATGCTATAGACACCGTAAAAAAATATTCAGCCAAATCCAAACGAGAGCTGGAATACTATTTAAAAGTTTACGATGAAGACGTCGCCCTGAATTCAATCCGTGTTATTAACAACCGGTATGATATCACCCACAATTTTGAGAACGTCGTTTATAACGAACTCCTTTATATGGGATACAACCTTCAGGTATATCATGACGGGGCTCATGAAATAGATTTCGTAGCTAATAAGGGTAATAAGCAATACTATATCCAGATTGCCTACTCTGTAGCTGAAGAAAAAGCCTATGAACGGGAATTCGGGGCTTTTGCCAAACTGGACAACTCCTGTCAGAAAATTGTTATCACGAATGACGATATTGATTTCAGCACCAGCACTGTACGCCACATCCGGTTCAGGGATTTCGTGCAAATGAACGAACTATGATTAAGGAAAGTACTATCCTGAGTAAACTGATTCCTTTTTCAAGTACTTTTTTTTGACAGTTTTGGAACTCAATCTGACATATAAGGAATCCTCTCTGACATCCCGAGAATCCTCTCTGACATCCCGAGAATCCTCTCTGACATCCTGGGAATCTTCTCTGACATCCTGAGAATCTTCTCTGACATCCTGAGATTTTTCTCTGACATCAT